>NPIE01018249.1_pt1 | contig 18473 bp, 17 predicted proteins | sample 8637661 | NCBI WGS metagenome assembly NPIE01 (sample SAMN07420842, study PRJNA396082) | bioreactor metagenome | isolation source: sample BA12 brine-fed electro-methanogenic bioreactor BA | place: Japan: Kochi | collected 2016-12-09
AGGCCTTCCTGCAATTCGCCGTCGCCCAGCAAACAAAATACTTTTTTATCCTCCCCGTTCAGTTTCTTTGCCAGTGATGCCCCTATCCCTACAGATAGTCCCTGTCCCAGCGAACCCGTGGATATCCTGACCCCGGGCAGTTTTTTGTCGGTGCTGGGGTGTCCCTGCAATCGTGAGCCGATATGCCTGAAAGTTCCCAGTTCTTCGGTGGGGAAGTAGCCCGATCGCGCCAGAACGCTGTAATATGCAGGGGAAATGTGCCCGTTGGAAACGATAAAGATGTCCTGGTCCTTCCCGTCCATGCTGAAATTTTCCGGATCGTGATCCATGACTTTCATGTACAAGGCAACAAGGTAATCGCAGGCACCGAGCGAACCTCCGGGGTGCCCTGATGCTGCACCGTTGACCATGCGAATAATATCTCTGCGGACCTGGGAAGAAATCTTTTTCAGGGATTCAGTGTCGGACATAGCTTTTTGTTTGCTCAAAGCTAAGGCAAATATCCGCTTTCCGGGGGGAAGAGATATCAACATTTCTTAACAATTTATTAAAAGGATCTTTCCACTCCTGCGACCCGGGCAGGAAACAATCTGAATTTCTGTTCGGTAGAAGATCAGGAAGCGGGCTTGGGTAGTTTTTACTATTTTTACCCTCTAAAATTGTGCGGATGAGAGCAATCACAACAAGCATATTTCTTTTTCTTGCATTGCTGTTGTCGTTCCAGGCCCGGAGCCAGCAGAACTTATCCCGTGAGGCATGGGTCGATTCCGTCTTTCAATCACTCAGCACGGAAGAACGCATTGCCCAGCTGATGATCGTCCGTGCCAACCAGCCCGGCAAGGATTATGACCGGAAGATCGACAAATACATCCGTGAATACAATATCGGCGGTGTGTGTTTTTTCAGGAATTATCCGCATCAGCAGGCACGCACCACGAACCGTTGGCAGGAAATGGCACGCACACCGCTGCTCATCAGCATTGATGCCGAATGGGGACTGGGCATGCGGCTCGACAGTACTACGGTGTTTCCATTCCAGATGGGGCTCGGAGCCATCGCCGGTGATAGCCTGATCTATGCCATGGGCAAACGCATTGCCGAAGATTGCCGCAGGATAGGGGTGCACATGAATTTTGCCCCGGTGGTGGATATTAATTCGAACCCGGACAATCCCGTGATCGGGATGCGTTCTTTTGGCCAGGACAAAGAAAATGTCAGCCGGAAGGGAGTGGCTTATATGCAAGGATTGCAGGACCTTGGGGTGATCGCAACGGCCAAACATTTCCCCGGTCATGGCGATACGGATACCGACTCGCATAAAACCCTGCCGGTGATCGGGCACAGCAAAGCCCGGCTCGACAGCATGGAATTATATCCTTTCCGGCAGATGATCGATAAGGGCCTGGGCGGGATCATGATCGCCCATCTCTTTATCCCGGCATTTGAAGAAAAGGAAGGCATCGCCTCCACATTGTCGCCTTCGATCGTGAACGGCTTGCTCAGGGAGGAAATGGGCTTCGATGGTCTCATTGTCACCGATGCACTGGATATGAAAGGGGTGACAAAGAACAACAAGCCCGGTGAAATTGAATTGCTGGCCCTGCTTGCCGGGAATGATATCCTCCTCCTTCCTTCCGATCCGGATAAGGCCATTGAACGGATCAGCAATGCCCTGGAAAAAGGAGAGATCTCCACGGACTTAATCAATGATCGCTGCAGAAAGGTCCTGGGATATAAATACGATGCAGGACTGGCCGGTCTTCAGCCGGTCGTTCTAAAAGGATTGAATGCTGAACTGAACACCGCGGAAGCCCGGGCACTGAAGCAGGAATTATATGAGGCATCCGTTACGCTGCTGAGAAACGAAAGCGACCTGCTGCCCACCCAAAGGCCGGATACCCTCAGCATGGCCTATGTTTCGCTGGGCGGGGCGGAAACGGAAGACCATTTCAAAAACACCCTCCAATTGTATGGCAGCCTTGATACCTATGAACTTCCCGCCAGGATAAAGAAAAAAGATTCTGAAATGCTGATGGATGAACTGGAACCCCATAACCTGGTTATCCTGGGCATACGAAATACCAACATCTATGCATTTAAGAATTTCGGGATTTCCGGCGAAACCTGGGACTTTGTGAATGAACTCAGCAGGCGCAAAAAGGTTATCCTCGACCTCTTTGCCTGCCCCTATGCCCTGTCAGCTATGGATAGTACAGCCCTCCCTGAGGCGGTAATCGTTTCTTACCAGGATAATCCGCTGACCGAAAGCATCGGTGCACAACTGATCTTTGGGGGTGTCGGGGCTTCAGCGACCCTGCCGGTAGAGGTGAAGGACCTTTTTGCCAGTGGAAGCGGCTTCAAAACAGAAGCCATCCGCTTGCACCTGACCGATCCTGCTGTGCTGGGTATCCCCGATTCAGTAATGGCCAGGGCGGATTCCATTGCCCTGTCGGGAATAGAACTAAAGGCTTATCCCGGCTGCCAGGTGATCGCCGCCCTCAACGGAAATGTATTTTACAACAAGGTCTTTGGCTATCATACTTACAATAATGAAACCCCTGTGGCTCCCGATGATATTTACGACCTGGCTTCCCTGACCAAGATCGCGGCAAGCAGCCTCAGTCTGATGGATCTTTATGCCAGGGGGATGATCGATATCGACAGGCGTCTTTCCCATTATCTTCCCTATCTGAAGCAAAGCGATAAAAAAGCGATCATCATCAGGGAACTGATGGCCCACCAATCGCGCTTCCAGGCCTGGATCCCGTATTTTAAGTATACGCTTGAGGAAGAAACCCCGGATGCTCCACTATACCAAAGCGAGATCGGGGAGGAATATCCCGTCAGGGTGGCGGAGGGGATGTATATCCACCGCGACTATGAATATGACATACTCGATAGCATACGTTTTTCTTCACTCCGTGAAAACAACCAGTACCGTTACAGTGACCTTGGTTTTTACTTGCTGAAAGAGGCCATGGAAGGCATTGTTAACATGCCTTTCGATAGCTTTACTGCCCGTCAGTATTATGAACCCATGGGGCTTCCCACGATGGGCTATCTTCCGCTGAATCGATTTCCGAGGGAGCGGATCGTGCCCACCGAAAACGACAAGCTGTTCAGGAAACAGCTCTTGCAGGGGGATGTGCACGATCAGGGGGCGGCCATGCTTGGTGGCGTTTCCGGGCATGCCGGACTCTTTTCCAATGCCTTCGATATGGCTGCGGTGATGCAGATGTTCCTGGATGGTGGTGTTTATGGCGGGAAACGCTATGTGGAGGCCGACGTATTGAAAGAATTTACCAGAACACAGTTTCCCCTGAACCTGAACCGCCGGGGGATCGGTTTCGATAAGCCCATGATGGAATATGATGAAGACGGCCCGACCTGCCGCAGCGCTTCCCCGGAAAGTTTCGGCCATTCAGGCTTTACCGGGACCTATGCCTGGGCAGATCCGGCAACCGGGCTGGTATATGTATTTTTGTCGAACCGTATTCATCCCGATGCTCATAATGCGAAGATCATGGAATACAATATCAGGACAAATCTGCACCAGGTGTTTTATGATGCAGTGAAATATACCGGTCAGCGGTAAACAATTCGGGCAGCTGTCAGTTTATCGTATGGAGGACTTATAATAATCAACAAACAAATGAAAATCCTAAAGCAAATACTGGTCTGGCTTTTTGCAGTGCTTTTAACCGCTACAGTGCTGATCTACCAGCGCATGACCGGTCCGACGTACCCTCAGCGAGGATCGGTAGAGATTGCCGGAGAAACCATTTCCTATGCCCTGATCCGTACCTGGGAGAATGAAGAGCTTTACGAAGACCGAATGGGAGCCCGTGTAGCAGTGGAAGTCCCGGGGGCAGAGTTCAGCGGAACGCTGAAATACAAGCGCCTGGGGGTGGCTGAAGATTGGACCGTGTTGAAAATGCTCAGGGAAGGCGATGAACTCACGGCACGATTGCCCAACCAGCCGGCGGCCGGAAAGCTGCTTTACCTCGTCAGCCTGACAAAAGGACAGGAATCCTATTCCCTTACCGAGGAGCCTGTCGTTATTCGCTTTAAGGATCATATCCCCGACTGGATTCCCCTGCCGCATGTGCTGCTGATCTTTGTGGCTTTGCTGTTCTCGACCATGACTGCAGTAGAGGCCCTTCGCAGGAGTAAAAAGGTGAAAACCTATGCTATTCTGACGCTTGCCAGCATGCTGATTGGCGGGCTTATCATGGGGCCCATCATGCAGAAGTATGCCTTTGGGGCCTACTGGACCGGCTGGCCATTCGGGCATGATATGACGGATAATAAAACGCTTGTTGCTTTTATCGTGTGGCTCATTGCTTTTATTGTTCTTCTTCGCAATCCGAAGAACCGGTTCTGGCCAGTATTTGCTGCTATTATCACCCTTATTGTCTTCGTGATCCCCCATAGTGTTCTTGGCTCGGAATTTGATTATTCCGCCGGAGAAGTTGTAACTGGAAGAAGATCCTATGGTCCTTAGCATTATCGCCATTACCAGCCTGATTTCCATCATGGCTTTTCAGAATCCTGTTCTGCTGAACCGCATGCAGTTCAATGCCTATGCCATCAAGCACAACAGGGAAGGCTGGCGATTCTTTACCTACGGCCTGGTGCATGCCGGATGGGCGCACCTGGCCATCAATATGTTCGTGCTCTGGTCGTTCGGTGATATAGTTTATGATATCTACCGATACCTGTTTGGCAACCTGGGCATACTGTATTTTCTCCTGTTGTATATCGGTGGGATCATGTTTTCCGTGCTCTTTGATTTTGGCCGGCATAAAGACGATCAGTGGTACAATGCCGTCGGCGCTTCAGGTGCGGTTTCGGCGGTGGTGTTTGCCAGTATTATTCTTTACCCTGCCGGCGGGGTCTACCTTTTTTTCATCCCTATTGAGATCCCATCTCCGATCTTTGGCATACTGTACCTGGTGTATTCCGCCTATATGGCCCGCCGCGGACGCGACAATATCGGCCACGATGCCCATTTCTGGGGGGCAATTTATGGGGTGGTGCTGACCATTGCCTTCAAACCGGATCTCGTTTTTTACTTCTTCGATGAAGTTATGAACATCTTCTGATGAATTCCTATTTTTCTTAACTTTCCGGCATGGAAAGCGAACTGAAAAATATGAAAGTTCTGGTGACCGGTGCCTCCCGGGGGATCGGGAAAGCCATTGCCTTTGCCTTTGCGGAAATGGGCGCTTCAGTGCTTGTGCACTACAATAAAAATGCTATTGCTGCCGAAGAGACCATGGCCGAGCTGCCGGGCGACGGGCACAGCATTATGCAGGCCGATCTTTCCGACCCGGATGCGGTTTCGGACATGGTGGAACGATTGCTCAGCGAGCACGGATCCGTAGATGTACTGGTGAATAATGCCGGTATTTACGAAGAAGCCGACCTCATGGAACTCAGTTATGAAGAGTTCAGGGAGTACTTCAGTACGACCATGAATACAAATTTGTATGGTGCAGCGAATCTTTCTTTTCTGATCGCCCGCGATATGGTGGCGCATGGGGGAGGGAAGATCATTAATATTTCTTCGCGGGGTGCTTTTCGGGGTGAACCCTTTGCTGTGGCATACGGGGCCAGCAAGGCCGGAATGAATTCTCTTGGGCAGTCGATGGCGGTTGCCCTGGCCGGGAAAGGCGTGTTTGTATATACCATTGCTCCGGGCTATGTTGAAACCGATATGACCACCGGCATTCTCCAGGGACCGCGTGGCGATGCCATCAGGAACGAAAGCCCGCTTCACCGGGTAGCCCTGCCGGAAGAGATCGCCCATGCCGCTGTTTTTCTGGCCCGGGAGGGAACGGAATACATGACAGGCGGCATTATTGATATTAACGGGGCTTCATACCTTCGAAGCTGAGGACTGTTGCCTGTTCCATTTTTCCTGTTTCCTGTTCCCTGCTTCCTGTCAGGTTCTGATTTCAAATTTCAACCTACATATTTCCGGGTTCTTATTATTCTTTCATTATCTTTGAAGCGCACTTTTTACGAATCATCAAAACTCCATAAACCATGAAATTTGATCCTGCAACGAACATCCAGAAACTGGAACAATTTGGCGAATTCGGGGGAGTGAACCCTTCCATTACGGATTCATCGACCTACACCTTCATGACGGCACAGAAAATGATCGAGACCTTCAGCGGAGATGAAGAAGGTTGTTTCCTGTATTCCAGGCACTGGAACCCTTCCAATAAATACCTTGCTGATGCCATGGCTGCCATGGAAAACACGGAATCGGCCTGGGTTACGGCCTCAGGAATGGCAGCCATCACCACTACTATTCTACAACTCTGCAATGCAGGCGACCATATCATTTCCAGCGTAACTACTTACGGGGGAACTTATGCTTTCCTGAAGAATTACCTGCCTAAGTTCAATATTGAGGTCAGTTTTGTTGATGTAACCAAACTGGATGATGTAAAGGCCGAGATCCGTCCCAATACACGGATGATCTACACGGAAACAATGACCAATCCGCTGTTGCAGATCTCTGATATCCCTCAGCTCTCAGCCATCAGCAAGGAGCATGGGCTCACCCTGGTGGTCGACAATACCTTTACCCCCATGATCGTGACCCCGGCCAACCATGGTGCTGATATTGTGGTGTACAGCATGACCAAGTTTGTGAATGGCAAGAACGATTGTGTTGCAGGGGCGATCTGTGCGAAAAAGGAATTCATAGAGTCCCTCAGCAGTGTGAATGATGGCACGGCCATGTTGCTCGGGCCTGTGCTGGATCCCATGCGTTCCAGCAGTATCCTCAAAAACCTGCATACCCTTCATATCCGAATGATGCAGCACAGCAAAAATGCCATGTACCTGGCCGAAAAGCTCAAAGCTGACGGCTGCCGCATACTCTACGCAGGCCTCCCGGAACACCCGGGCCACAAATTGCTCAGGAGCATGATGAATGAGAAGTACGGCTTCGGCGGAATGGTGGCCATCGATGTACAAACCAGCGAAAGGGCCAATATCCTGATGGAGAAAATGGAACTGGAAGGCGTAGGCTATCTGGCGGTGAGCCTGGGGTATTTCAAAACGCTCTTCAGCAATTCAGGCAAGAGCACATCCTCCGAGGTCCCGGAAGAAACCCAGAAAGAAATGGGCCTCTCTGAAGGCTTGATCCGCTTCTCCGTCGGGCTTGATAACGACATCGAAAATACCTATGCCGTGATCCGAAAATGCATGGATGAAACAGGGATCTCCTAGAGTTCCGAGTTCCGCCCCTCGGCTTCGCTCGGGGTGACATTCGTTCCGAGTGCCGAATTCAATTTCAGAGTTCAAAGTTCCTATGGGGCCGTGGTGGAATGCTGCCATGTCCCTGAGGCGGCTGTTAGGTCAAGGTAATAATAGTTTGTTGTACTGCTGTTAACGTAGTGCTGAACAACCAGGTAATCTCCTTTAACATAGAGTCTTGCAGGGCCCAGGGGGGAAGTCAGCGGACTGGGGTTCGAACTCATTTTCCGCATGGTGATGGCACCGTCAACATCCAGTTTGGATACCGGGTATTGAATCCCTACTCCGAGGTCTCCGCTGGAATATACCCGCCCATCGAAAAATCCGGCATGCCCGTTAGAGCTGGAGGTCTTTCCATAAACACCTACATTGTTTCCGGTGGTATGGTTTGCGTATCCTGATACGCCGTGTCCGGTGCTGGAATTACTGCTTCCGTGCAATCCTGAACTGCTTCCGCTTGAAGCGGTATGTTGCCCATAGATAGCCGCAATATTATTGCTTGTGCATCCGATGCTGGCCCATATCGCATAGGTCCCGGTCCCGCCTGTTGCATGGGTATTCGATGCCCTGATAGCCGGAGTTCCTAACATACTCGTTGTAACCATTAGAGGAGCGGTGGGACCATTGGTTCCGATACCCACCAAACCACTGTTGTTGATGTAGATCCCCTCATTGTCTCCATCGTTGGAGATGTAATTTCCATCCAGGGAAATATTCTGTGTAGCGGTATGATCGCCCAGGTCATCACCGGGAACATTGGTCAGGGCGGATCCATCTCCGCTGAAAGCCGTGGCGGTCAGGGTGCCGTTAACATCCAGTAAACTTGCCGGTGTGCTGGTACCGATACCCACATATCCGCTGGTTTGAACGAAAATCCCCTCGTCATCCCCGTCGTTGGTGATCCAGTGGCCGTCCATGAAAAGGTTTTGGGTTGCTGAGTGGTCGCCCAGGTCATCACCGGGAATATTGGTCAGGGCAGAGCCGTCCCCATCGAAGGCGGTGGCTGTTACGGTTCCATTCACTTCCAGCAGGGTGGAAGGAGCAGTGGTTCCTATCCCAACACGCCTGGTGCCCCGGGTTATGGTGAGGATGGTTCCGGCATACAGGGTATTCCCTTCCCCGATCTTCAGGTTGTCATTATCACTATTGTCAATACCGAAGGCATAGCGATTGATCCCGCTGGTGCCAAGTTGAAGAAAAGCATCCCCGACATTTGAATTCATGATCCTGATCCCCTGGCTGACACCAGATACGCTGTTTAATTCTATATCAAGCTTATAGGCTGGCGTTGATGTGCCAATACCAATCTTATCTGTGCTTGTTCCGTGATACAGATACCCGTTTCCGGCATCCCGGCTCCAGTATCCGGGGCTCACTTCTGCCCAGCTGCCATCCCATAGGTAAAAGGCATCCAGGTCGGTATCGTAAACGATCATTCCGTCAGAGGCATTTGATGCAAGGGTGGTCCGCTGGGCGGTGGTCATCCTTGGTACGATCAGGGCCTTGCTGTCCGACTGCACATCCAGGATAGCATAGGGATCCGGATCGGCCCCGGTTTCGTTAATGGCCACCTGGGCGTTCACGATTAATGGAAAAGCAATGAGTAAGATGCAAAGGTAGAGGTGTGATGTTCTCATAATTAATTGGTTTTAATTACTATTACCAATTGATTAAGAAAAAGATGGTTCCCTTACCCCTTGATTTGGTTTGTCTGGAAATTGAAAATAAGGCCTGCCTCAGATTTCAATGGCTAAGATAAAAAGAATTAATATATAAATAACAATAATTTGTTAAATGTCAAATTGGAAGCCATGTGTCGAATGAATGGATCCCTCAGGCGACCTTGTCGGTTTCAACAACATCTTCTTCAACACGAAGGTTGTCGATGATAAAGTGCTGGCGGTTAGGGGTGTTCTTACCCATATAGAAGGTAAGAAGTTCTTTAATGGATTGCGTACTTTTCAAAAGGACCGGGTCGAGGCGGATATTAGCCCCTATAAAACCGCTGAATTCGCCCGGAGAGATTTCCCCCAAACCTTTAAAACGGGTGATCTCCGGATTGCTGCCCAGTTTCCTGATCGCGGCGATGCGTTCTTCTTCCGAATAGCAATAGATCGTTTCCTTTTTATTCCTTACCCTGAACAAGGGGGTTTGCAGGATCTTAACGTGCCCGCGTTTTACCAGGTCGGGATAAAATTGCAGGAAGAAAGTGAGCAATAAGAGGCGGATGTGCATGCCATCCACATCGGCATCGGTGGCGATCACCACATTGTTGTAGCGGAGGTTGTCGAGATCCTCATCAATGTTGAGGGCCGACTGCAGCAGGTTGAATTCTTCGTTCTGGTAAACGATCTTCTTGCTGAGACCAAAACAATTGAGTGGTTTTCCTTTCAGGCTGAACACGGCCTGGGTCATCACATCCCTGGCCTTGGTGATGGAACCGCTGGCCGAATCCCCCTCGGTGATGAAAATGGTGGAATCGAAAGCCCTGTCGTGAGGAGTGTTGTAGTGAATGCGGCAATCGCGAAGTTTTTTGTTGTGCAGGCTCACCTTTTTAACGCTTTCACGGGCCAGCTTTTTGATCCCGGCCATTTCCTTGCGTTCCTTTTCCGACTGCTAGATCTTTTTATAAATGGCTTCGGCGGCTTCAGGGTTCCGGTGAAGGTAATTGTCAAGATTCCGCTTAACAATATCGGTCACATAGTTCCTGATGGTCATCCCGTCAGGTTCCATAAGCTGGGAGCCCAGCTTGGTCTTGGTTTGCGATTCGAATACCGGTTCCTGCACCTTGATGCTCATGGCTGCCAGTATGGAAGCCCTCACATCGCTGGTGTCAAAATCCTTGTTGAAAAATTCCCTGACGGTTTTTACCACTGCTTCCTTGAAAGCGGCCAGGTGGGTGCCCCCCTGGGTGGTGTGCTGGCCGTTCACGAAGGAATAGTATTCTTCCCCGTATTGTTTGCTGCTATGCGTAAAGGCAAACTCAAGGTCGTCTTCCTTAATGTGGATGATGGGGTAGAGGAGCCCGCCATTCCCGTTAATGTTTTTAACGAGCAGGTCGTGCAGGCCGTTCTTGGCATGGAGCCGTTGCCCGTTGTATTTTATAGTGAGGCCGTTGTTCAGGAACACATAGTTCCAGAGCATGTTCTCAACATATTCATGGATATAATGATAATTGCCGAAAACTTCCTGATCGGGGATGAAACTGACAATGGTCCCGTCCTGCAGTTCTTTTTCAGAAGCCACCTTTTCATCCCGGGTAATATTGCCCTGATCGAATTCCACCACCTTCGTCTTGCCTTCCCGCACCGACTGTATCATAAAATAGGAGGAAAGGGCATTTACTGCTTTGGAACCGACCCCATTCAGGCCAACAGCCTTTTTAAAGACTTTCGAATCGTATTTGGCACCGGTATTGATCTTGGATACGCAGTCGACCACCGAACCCAGGGGGATGCCCCGGCCATAGTCCCGTATCCTGACTTTTGTGTCTTCAATTTCAACCTCTATGGTTTTTCCGTGGCCCATCACGAATTCATCGATGGAATTATCAATGATCTCCTTGATCAACACATAGATCCCGTCGTCCTGGGAAGCCCCGTCGCCGAGTTTCCCGATATACATTCCCGGACGCATCCGGATATGTTCTTTCCAATCAAGTGAGCGAACGCTCGATTCAGTATATTTTTCAGCCATTTTTCCCATTGTCGCAAAAATACGCAAAGCCCCTTTTAGCACTGCTGTTCCTGGAGGAAACTTATTAAATAAATCCTGTTAAAATCTTTTTTCATCCCTGAAAGGATCTTATGTCGTACTTGGCACGTAGGGATGGATTTATTTAAAATCAGTAAAAATATATTGAAAAACAATAAAAAATTATTGATATAAGGAAATTATTGTATTATTTTTGCTGAAAAATTAACTATGAAGAAAAGAAAAACACCCTTGAGTTTTCATGTCATCTATTGGATCATGAACATCGTATCGGCATTTCTCTGGGTATTGTCGCATATTTTTATCCACGGCCTGAAACTCCGTGAAGAACAGGAACTAACCATTTAGTTATGGCTATACTTGTAAACCTTGATGTAATGCTCGCGAAGCGGAAGATGTCCCTGACCGAGCTCTCCGAAAAAGTAGGGATCACCATGGCCAATCTTTCCGTGCTAAAGAAAGGCCATGCCCGTGCCATCCGTTTTTCTACCCTGGGAAAGATCTGTGATGTGCTGGATTGCCAGCCCGGCGATATCCTGGAATTCCGACCTGAGCCGGGGTTTGACAGGGTTCAGGCTTAGGACATGCGAATTATCTTTTGATCCATTTTCCTGAAATGCGCCGGACTCCGTTTTCAAGGACGATTATATACACCCCGCTATCGAGTCCCTGGCATGCGTAAGCAACGACTTCCGATTCCTCTTCAGGAACAATGCTTTCAATATGTTTTCCAGCCGAATTATATATGCCGATATGCAGGTTCCCGCTCATATGATGCTCAATATGAAGGATATCCCTCGCCGGGTTTGGCCAGAGCTGCAGCGGGGCTGATGCTGATACCGGTTCTTCAAGTCTTACGGGATTCAGGTTGAGATAGGCCCCGCTGTCGGTGCAGCAGAAAAGATGAGGGGCGCTCATACCCGGATTGCAGGTGATCTGGTTGATGCTAAGGCTGGCTAAACCTTCATTCATGAAGATCAATTGCTGGTTCAGGGAGTCCCAGCGTGCAATCCCTACATTGGGTATATAGGCATCCGCATCAAAACCAACGTATACATGCCCGAAAGGATCGCATCCTACGCATTGCATATGGGTGGCCCAGAATTCCACTGCCCAGGTCAGTCCGTTGTCGTTCGACGACCACAGGCCCGAAGAATAGGATTCTCCTGGGAAAACCCCGTAAACTTTGCCGTTGTAATCGTATTCCAGGTCACTGAACATGGGGGCTCCGGGGATGTTTACCCAGCTTGCTCCCCTGTCGGCCGATACATAAAGGCCATAATTGATCCCGCCCTCGCTCACCACGTAATAGGGCCCGTTCATCGCCATATCGTAAATATTTTTCCCGTTGAAGTAGGTCAGGTCTTCCCACTGGCTGATATCATCAGAATAAGCCATTCCTTCCCGGTAACCGACCCAAAAACGGCCGATATCGGCATCGTATTGAATAAAGCGCGGAACCGAAAGGTATTTCAGGGCATACACCGTCCCTGAGGAGGGATCCAGATAATGGATGCCGTCTTCCATGCTCCAGGGGCCGCAGCTCAGGGCTACCATGATCATTTCTCCGGCCATATAGGCGGCATCCTGTACCGGGCAAATGGCAAAGTACGAACTCCAGCCCTGCGTGTTCAGGTCATAAAGCAGTATGTTCCCGCTTCCCACCAACCAGTGGTTGTGATCATCGACGTAAAAGGAAATGCAGTTTGCCGTTTGTCCCTCCGGGGAAAAAACTTCCCAGCCAGCCGATAATTGCAGGCTGAGAAAAAGCAGTAAGAGGCTGGCTTTGATCTTCATGGCAGCGATTGTTCGATACCCAAATATACGAAATATAGATGTCTGTATCAACTACTTTTTTAACCTGGCATAGAGTGGGAGCAGCCCCGGGAAGGCCGTGAGGAGGAGTTGCCGTTGACGGCTTTTGCGCGCTTTGCGGTCGATACCGGTCCAGATCTGTATGGAATAATTTTCATGGGTATGGTATCCAGACTCATTGAACTCAATGCACTGGCCGGCATGTTCCCCGGCCTGTATGCCGCTCAGAACAGCAGTGTCGATACCATGGCCCTGCAGGGGGTCGGCCAGGTGGGCGGCATCTCCGGCCATCACGAAATGTTCTCCGTGGTACATCCCCATTTTCCCGCCCAGGGGGATGATCCCGCCCCTGGGATCCGAGAGGGGAACTGCCTGCTTGAAGATCCCTTTCTTTACCGCCTGATCAATCATTTGTTGCAAGCTCTTTTTGACATCAACGGCGGTTTGTCCTTCCGCGTTTGCCTTGATCCCGAAACCTGCATTGTAAATCCCCTCACCCAGGGGGAAAGCCCAGAAATATCCCGGCAGGTATTTCCGGTCGATCATAAAAATATTGGTATGCTCATCCGCACCGCTGCACTGGAAATACCCCCTCAGAGCGATCACATGCTCCGGTTTTTTTTCGACCACATGCCCTAAATTACGCTCCAGCACTGAGCGGGCTCCGTCGCAGGCAATGATCATTTTGGCATTGATCTTTTCTTCGGATTTAGCATGGCTAAGCAGTATTCCGTCTGCATGCTCCTCAATCATTCCTACGGGCCAGTTTGTCAGCACCTCGGCCGGGCTGTTTTTTTTAACCAGCTCCAGCATGAAGTGATCGAATTCCTTCCGGCGGATATTATAGGCCGGGAGTTTCCATGCATACGTAATGGAACGGCCTTTGTCAAGCAGGATGGTACTCTTGCTGATCCTGTGTTTGTTTTCGAATGCTGTAAAGGCATCTTTGAAATAGGTAAAATGGCCGTCGAGAGCTTTCAGGGCCGGGCCCGGGATGGCATCTCCGCAAACTTTTTCACGGGGGAATTCGGCTTTGTCGATTAGAACCACACTGGCTTTATATTTCGCAAGCTCAAGCGCGGCAGCGCAGCCTGCAGGGCCTGCTCCGATGATCGCTACCTCGTATGTTTTTTTATTGTTCACGGGGAGTATTGGGAAAGGCTGAAACAGATGCCGTTGACCTGGGCGCTACGGGGATCATCCAGGAACTGACCTGATCGCCGAAAAGCTCCCTTAGCCTCGCATGGGTTCGGTCGGGCTTCCCGTTGATGAACCATTGTTCGCGAGCCCCTTCCAGGTGGGGGAACCAGTAGATTGTTTCGGCTGAATGATTGGTAATGACAGAGGTATGCCTGCCGTAATGAAAGAGATCGATACTTTTTCCCATCACCGGAAGCCCGGAAAGGGTCGCCCAGGTTTCCGGGTCGGTGATCCCGCTGTAAGTTATGATATGGTTACTGCGTGCATCTGCGGTAATCCCCATCAGCCCCGTAGCATAAGCTCCGGCGATGGAAAAAGGATTTTCCGGGTACTCCCGTCGTGGTGTGTTCTCGGCGGCCAGGTATTTCAGCATCTTCACGCCTTCTTCGGGGTGCCCGTACCGGAAGTAGATATCCGGGAGGTGGGAAGCGATCTCAATGATGGGTTTTTCGCTGCTGCTGATGTAGCGGTCCAGGATGCTGTTGATCTTTTCTGTGTCGTTCAACACATTGTAATGCAGCAGGCTATGTGAAAAATCCTGCCCTGAGTCAACATCGTAACCAAAACTTCTGTCGTCGTATAGGATGATACGGAATTTCTTGTTTTCATCATCCCAGAAAACGGTATTGATGATGGAAGCCAGGATCTCGGCTTCATTTTCCCAGCGGGTATTGGGTTCGGCATTCATGATCACCTGGTTGTAACCGGCATTGGCAGCAAACTGAACCGCCAGCTGGTCGATCCCCAGCAACATCCGCCCCGCGGCACCCTCATGATATCCCGGGATCCCCCTGTTCAGGTAAAAGCGGTGATTCTCTTCCGTGGCATCCCCGGGAAGGTTCATCTTTCGCCTCCGCTCCAGTATTGTGGCTGCATGCAGGTCCCAGCGTGAAGTGTATTCATTCAGGGTTTTTTCATAAAAGTTCAGGAAGACGGGGTCAAGGATATAGCTGCTGTCGCCGGTCCAGAGATACATTCTGAAACAGGCATCCATCACATCAAAATTAGCGGGAAGATTATACCAGAAATCCTGGTCGTTTTCGTAATCCACCGGGGCCGGCTCATTGTCTTTGGTAATCTCCCAATAGCTGCACCAGTCTCTTGTTTCCGCTATATTTTCCGCGAAGCGGAAGAGCATATTCCGGGTTTCTTCTTCCAGCCCGAGTACTGCAGCGCCGCTGCTCTGGTGAGAAACATCACGCATGCAAAAGGCTTCCCTGCCGGGAAGGGCTGCCTCATACCATGGTCCAACAGCATCGCCCTCCCTGACATACGAATAGGCCTTTGCTGAAGCCCAGTCCCAGGCTGCCTGCAATTCCTGGTCGGATGAAGTGAAAACAGGCCTGTCTTTTTTCCTGCCAATGGACTCATCACTATTGTCATAGGATGTACAAGAATAGAGTAGGAATATGAGTGCAAACAGGCTAAGCTTACGAAACATGAGGATATTGTTTTTGGTGCTTAAAGGTAGGGAATATTTGTATGTCTGTAAATCCTTAATTTTANNTCAGTATAAGATTGGTTTTCAGTGCTTCATCCCCAGTTTATGATTTTTTATGAAACATATAATTTTTTTACTATTACTTTTGCAGTCTCAAGATCCTACTATGCAGAATGAACTGAAGCTTACTTACCCCGTACTCTTTGATGCGTCGGTGAGAAAATATGGAGATGCAGACTTTCTGACCTTTGTTGGAGAAACTCCTCTTACATACAAAGAGGTCCATGACCAGGTTTATCAGCTCATGGATCGCTTAAAGCAGCTTGGAACCCGCAAGGGGGATAAGGTGGCCATTCTCAGCCTGAACATGCCAAACTGGGGCATTGCATACCTGGCGTTGACCTGCATGGGTGCGGTAGCGGTTCCCCTCCTTCCTGATTTTCATGAGGATGAAATTGAAAATATATTGAAACATTCAGAGGCCAAAGGACTCTTTGTTTCGGAAAAGCTGCAATCAAAAGTTGAGAAACTGGATTGCAAGGACCTGAGTTTTTGTGTTGGCATTGAGAATTTTGAGGTGCTTAGATCGGATGATGCTGAAGCATATACGGGAGTTTCGAAGGTTGAGGAGGATGACCTGGCGGCGATCATTTACACCAGTGGTACTACCGGGAAATCAAAAGGGGTGATGCTCACCCACAAGAATATTCTTTTCAATGCGATGAGTGGCCGCATGATCCAGCCTATTGGGCCGGATGACCGTATGTTGTCCATTCTGCCCCTTTCACATACATACGAGAACACCCTTGGCTTTACCCTTCCCATGCTGGGGGGTGGCAGCGTTCACTATATCAAGCAGGTGCCTTCACCCTCGGTGCTGATGTCGGCTATGAAGGAAGTGAAGCCAACAGCCATGCTTTCGGTTCCGCTGATCCTCGAAAAGATCTATCGCCTGAAGGTGCTTCCCAGCCTGACGAAGACACCGGTAATGAAAGCATTGTATCGCTTTCCTTTAAGCCGGAAACTGTTTCACCGCCTGGCAGGACGAAAATTGTATAAAAGCTTTGGTGGCCAATTGAAATTTTTTGGAATAGGCGGTGCAAAACTGGATCGTACCGTGGAGATCTTCCTGCGTGAAGGTAAATTCCCTTATGCCATCGGATACGGCCTGACCGAAACAGCCCCATTGCTGGCAGGTACGGCAGCTGCCGATACACGGCTTCAGTCTACCGGACCAGCGGTACATGGTGTAGAGCTGATGCTTCATAATGCCGACCCTGAGACCGGGGAAGGTGAGATCTGGGCCAGGGGACCCAACCTGATGAAAGGGTATTATAATGAACCGGAACTCACAGCTGAGGTTATGACGGAAGATGGCTGGTTCCGTACTGGCGACCTGGGATCATTCGACCGGAAAGGCAATGTTTATATCAAAGGCAGGCTCAAAAATATGATCGTGGGAGCCAGCGGTGAAAATATTTACCCGGAAGAGATCGAATCTGTGATCAATAATTTCCGCTATGTGCTTGAATCCGTGGTTGTGGAGCAAAAGGGTAAACTTGTTGCCCTGGTCCATTTTAACAGGGAGGAACTCGAAAAACGTTATCAGCACATTAAGAACGAGTTTTCTGAGCATATCGAGCAAAAGCTGGAGGAATTGCAGGCGGAATTACACGCCTATGTCAATGCCCGTGTAAATAAATTCTCACAACTCAAGGCCGTGGTCGTGCATAACGAACCCTTTGAGAAAACAGCCACCCAGAAGATCAAGCGGTTTATTTATACCTGATCCTCAGCAGTTTCGTATTTCATTCTTTTTCGTAAGGCAAGGGCGAAAAAACCCGGTGGAGCCATGATAATGGTCGGCAGGGTGGATTCGAACGGACGTGGTGTGCCTTTCATGCTGTGAACGCCGTACACCAGGAGTATGGTCAGAATGGAAACAAAGAGTGTTGCCAGGACCACTGCCCGGTATTTGTTCTGAACTTTGATGCTAATGGTTTCAAGTATCTTGATGAGGATTCCGCCAAAGAGGAACGTATAGGCCGCCTGTTTCAGGGCTGCCGTAGTGGCTGGCCACCAGCCAAAGTCCATATTGATGAACCATACCACCAGACCCATCACTAAGGCGCCTGCAAGTCCCATTTTTAAATTAATGAAGCGGCTGATAAAGAGCAGGGCTTTATTTAAAGAGGAGGGCACGGGTACGGTGAAATGATTAAATGGCTAAATGGTTAAATATTGTATTGCTTAAAGTTCGTTTGCTGGCGTAAATGAGCCTTATCGTTTCTTTTTTCGGGAGGGTTTCCCGTATCGCTTATTCCTGCCGGATGATTTCGGATCCCAAACCGGCCCTTCACCCAGTTCGGCCGGCAGCGGAATTTTCATCACTTCCTTGCCGATCAGTTTTTCGATCCTGACCAGGCGGTACATATCATCCCTGTTGATGAGGGTGAGTGCGATGCCGGTAGTTTCAGCGCGGGCAGTCCGCCCTACGCGGTGTACATAGTCTTCGGCATCCTGCGGAGCATCGAAGTTGATCACCAGGTTTATGTCCTTGATATCAATGCCGCGGCTCATTACATCCGTGGCGACCAGCACCCTGGTTTGCCTGGCCCTGAACTTGCTCAGCACCTCTTCACGGTCACTCTGCCTCAGGTCGGAGGAGATCCCTGCAACCGAATAGTCATTTCCCTTCAGGGCCCGAACGATCTGTCCTACCTTGACTTTTGTGCTGCTGAAAATGAGAATGCTCTTGCATTCCGGTTTATCGGCGATCAGGTCCCTGATGAGGGGGATCTTCTGCTCGTCGTGGGCCAGGTAAACTGCCTGCAATACCCCTTCCGGCGGTTTGGCGATCTCCATGTTCAGTTCTTTTGGATCCTTCAGAATACTGGCTGCCAGCTTTCGGATCTCCGGTGCCATGGTGGCACTGAACATCAGGGTTTGTCGCTTTTTGGGAACATAGGTCACGATCTTCATGATATCCTCATAAAAACCGATGTCGAGCATGCGGTCGGCTTCA
>NPIE01004663.1_pt1 | contig 18466 bp, 9 predicted proteins | sample 8637661 | NCBI WGS metagenome assembly NPIE01 (sample SAMN07420842, study PRJNA396082) | bioreactor metagenome | isolation source: sample BA12 brine-fed electro-methanogenic bioreactor BA | place: Japan: Kochi | collected 2016-12-09
GCCACGTCCCCCAGCGTCACCGCCACACCCCGCTGCCCGGCTTCGGTCTCCTCCGGCGTGCCGGCGGCAGCCAGCAGCTCGCGCGCAGCATCCAGGCTGGCCTGCAACAGCTGCCCGGCTTCGGCAATCCGGCCCTGCTCCTGGCGGAAGGTTCCCAGGCTGCGCTGCAAGCGGCGGGCAGCATTGCGCTCGCCAGCGGCTGCCGCCGCCGCCAACCCGTCCAGGAGCCAGGGTTCCCAATGGAGAAGTTCATAGTGGCGGAAATTGTCCGTCAGAGCTAAGGCCAGCTCTGCTGCCAGCGCAGGATCGCGTTGCCAGTCGCCCAGGAGCCAGCCGGCAGCGGCCTCGGCCTCTGGGCGGAAGGTCGTCAACGCCTGCCAATCGGCCACACTGCGCAACTCCAGCGCGTCCAGATGATCTTTCACGGCGCGGGCATGGGCCAGGCGGGCCCCTGTCCGCTCGTCATTTGCATTTCCAAGCCGCTCGGCGGCGTGCTCGCGCAGCAGGTCGTGCATCCACCAGGTGGCGTCATCTACCTCTTCCACCAATCCGGCGTTGCTCAACCGCTCCAACGCCTGCCGGGCGACAGCCTCGGGGTCTTCCCACACCCTCAGCAACAGGTCCAGATCGAACTCGTTGCGGGCGAAGACGCCCAACCGCCGGAGCCGGGCCTGGTCGGGCGGCTCCAGGTCCTCGTAGCTGGCATCGAAGGTGACCAGGACGCTCAAATCGCGCCGCTCCCCCTGATCGAGCACGCGGGCGCGGCGGGCGCGCAGTTCCGCCAGCAGAGTCTCCAGCGGGCGGGCGGGTGGGTCGCGCCGGGCCACGATCCGGTGAGCGCGGCGCGCGGCCAGGGTCAGCGCCAGCGGGATATAGCCCAACAACGTCGCAATCTCTGCCGTAGCTTCGGGTTCGGCCTCGGCGCAGCCCGGTGGGCACAGCGAGGCCAGCAGGGCCAGCGCCGCTTCCGGCGTCAGTACGTCGAGGCGCCGGGTGGACCCGTGCGGCAGCGGGAGATCGTAGCGGCGGCTGGTCACGAGCAGCGCGCAGGGGGGCTGCGGCGGGCGCAGCAGGGCGAAATCCGCCAGGTGCCGGCGGCGCAGGTCATCGAGCACCACCAGCGTCGGCCCCCGGGCCCGGAGCGCCAGGGCCAGCGCATCCGCGCGCACGCGGGGGTCCTCGTGGTCCAGCGTCAGCCCCAGGGCCGCCGCCATCCGCTCCTGGATGGCGAAGACGTCGTTGGGTCCACACTCCAGCCAGAGCACGCGTCCCTCGAAATGCGCTTCCAGGGCGCGCGCGGCGGCAATCGCCAGCTCTGTCTTACCGATTCCGCCCAGGCCCCGCACCCCGGCCACGGCGGCCGCTTCGCCGGACTTGAGCCGCGCGCAGAGCCAGTTGAGCTCGTCGGCGCGGCCCACCAGGTGTTCCGCGCGCGGCGCGGGGATGGGCGTCCGCAACGGGCCGGGGGGACGCTGCCGGGGAGCGTGATAATCTCCAGCCACGTTGATTTGTGTCCCCACCTGTTGGCCTCGCTGGTCGAGGATGCTCCCCGCCGGCGCTGGGGCGGGGGGGGTGGATTGGCCCAGGCGCGCCTCCAATTCCACGATCTCACGGCGCTTTTCTTCCAGTTCGATCTGGAGAGAGACGGGAATCTCCAGCGCACCATAGCCGGCAGCCCGCGTTTCGAGAATCTCCAACGCACGCCGGGCCATCGTCAAGGCGCTCGCACGGCTCTTATTACCGGTTTTTTCTATATCACTCATCATCGTCTCCCACCTTCTCACCCATTCGCCTTCTCGCTGATTCGCTCCACCACATACGCCGCGGTCTCCACCATGGCCGTATCCAGCACGCCGTAGCCCAGATCGGCCAGGGTGATGAGCCGCGCTTCTTGCAGCAGGATCTCCTCCCGCCACTTCTGGAAGCTGCTCAGGAAGAAGCCCGTCCGGCTGGTGATGGCGCCCAGGTAGCCCGAGGGGTGCAGCAGCTCCAGTCCGCGTTCCACGAAGGCGGCGTAGAGGTCGTTCTTGGTGCGCGGGTAGGCCCGCTTGATGTACGCTTTGCTCGCCTCGCTGGCCGCGCCGAAGGGGGGATTGATGAGGACGACGTCGTAGCGCTGCCGCAGGGTGTCGATGAAGGCGATGCCCTGCTCGGCGTCGTGGACGAAGAGGCGGCGCGTCACCCGGCGCCCGTTGCCGGCCCGAGCGGCGTAGGCGCGCAGCGTCTGCACGATGCGCTCGCCGGCCTCGGCCCAGAAGGTGTCGTCGTCCAGAAGGCCGGGATCCAGGCGCAGCTGCTGGGGCGCCTGCTCGCCGAAGAGCGTCAACTGCACGGCCTCCGGCAGGCTCGCCAGGTGCTCGCGGGCCGATTGCACCGTCTCCCGAATCTCCTGCTCGATCTTGAGGAGGCTGCCCGCCTCCCCGGCGAGTTTCATCTTCCCCCAGATATCGAGGGCCATCTTGCCCAGCACGGCGGGCTTGAGATCCCGCGTGAACTCGCCCAGGAGGTCGTACTCCCCGGGCATGGGCTCGGCGCAGACGAGGTGGAGCTCCTCGAGGCGGGGCCGGGCCCGCACCTTCACGTCCAGCTCGGCGTAGGCGCGGTGGGCGCGCAGCCAGAGCGCCAGCGTCGCGATCTGCACCGCGCGCCGGTCGATATCGACGCCGTAGAGATTGTGGGCCAGGATCAGGCGGGGCACCGCACGCCGGAAGGCCGCGCGGTCGGGATAGTCGGCCCGCAGCGCCGACCCCAGCTGGGGGTCGTCGTAGGCCTCGTCGTAGATGGTCAGGAGCAGGTCGAAGGCGTAGAGCAGGTAATGCCCGCTGCCGGCGGCGATGTCGATGACGCGCAGCTCCCTCGGGTCCTTCCCGGGGCGGGGCGCCGGCGCCTGGTGGGTGAGGAGATAGGCGCACTGCGCGGTGAGGCGCGTCTCGCCGCCCCGCATCTCCCACCAGAGGCGGCCCAAGGCGTTATCGGCCAGAAAGGCGACCACGTAGCGCGGCGTGTAGAACTGGTTGCGGAAGGCCAGCTCGTAGCTGGTGCGGGGCGCGCTGGAGGCCGCCCGGGCCTCCTCCCGCTGCTCGCCGGGCGTGAAGTACTGGTAGACCCAGCCGATGGTCTCGTCCTCGCCCCAGATGCCCGCGAGATCGGGAGCGTTGAGCAGCCCCAGCACCTCCTGAAAGCAGGATTCCGTGGGGAAGAGGATGGAGGTGGGGAGGGAGCGGTCGAAGAGCACGCCCAACGTCTGCGCCAGATCGTCGAAGAGCAGTTCGAGGTAGAGGCGGTAACCGCCGTCCGGCTCGGCCTGCAGGGCCGCCGGGGAGAGCATGGCNNTCTCGCCCACGGAGGGCTGGATCAAGCCCCGGCTGGGATCCTCCATCAGCTTGAGCGCGGCGAGCCGGTTCAGGAAGGTGTAGGCGCTCTCGCGGATGTAGCGGGAGAGCGCCTGGGTCGGCGAGGCGCCGCCGGCTTCGTAGTGGGCCAGCGTCTGCTCGATGGCGTGGCGATCGGCCTGGCCCACGGCGTCGAGATGCACCAGGCTCTCCAGCGGCTCGATATGCCCGTCGGCATGGACGCCGTAGGAGCCCTCCAGCTGCCGGCGGAAGTCCCGCTCCAGCGCGCGCCGGCAGGCGACGACGATGGTGTAGAGCTGGTTGCGCAGGGATTGCTTCATGAGCGAGACGCCGTGCACCAAAAAAACTTCATTCTACCTCTCCATCTCCACGATATTGAGTGCGATATCTCGTTGTTGAGGATCTGGATTTTTCTCAATTCGGAAATGCACGTATAATCCTCCTTTGAGGCGGTGCCGGGAACCTCGAAACGAACGAGTCTTGAAGTAATAGTCGTTACCATCGTCCCCACGGATAAAACCAGCGTTGCCATGAGGGAGTAAGCTGGTGATCTCTCCTTTCATCTCAGCCATCTTATCAAACTTGAGTGAACCCCAATAGGATTTCAACTCGCGGCTGAGCTCGCGGGAAGATACACCTTGAGCGTCAACTCCAAGCTTGGTCAACATGGCTTCAAGATTCTCTGTGGACTTCCACTCATTCTCCTGGCGGAGCGCAGCAGCAAGCAACGCATGTTTGCGTGCCATCTCGAGTTCGGACTGTGCTTCGAGAATTTGAGCCATGAGAAGGAAAAGCCCCCACTTGTACTCCAGACCCGCTGGATCAAGGGCGGCTTTGGCTGTGTATTCCAACGCTTGGTCAAGACGCCCTATTTCATAAAGCAGCCATGCCATATCCCGCTGAAGAAACCAATCATGCTTAATCTTCAAGACTGCTTCTAGATCAGCAATAGCCTCATCATGGCTTCCCAGCTTACCCTTCGCCAATGCCCGTCGCCAGCGAATCCAGATATCGTTGTTAAAGTGAAACCCAGGGATACTCTGCAAGGCTTCCTCACTAAGAGCAATGCACTCCTCGAAATACTCTCCTTCATACAACGCCTTGCAACGCCAGGCATACCATCGTTCGCGATCAGAGGGATACTCGATCGTCTTCCCTCTCCTGTCTTTACCCCTGCTTGTTTCTAGAGAGAGAGCATGTGCATCCAGCTTATCTGTCCACTCAATGACTTTTTCTGGAGCGTAGGTGGCTCGATCATTGAAGTATTCAATGACTTTCATGATTGTACGGGCGTAGGGCGAGTACTGATCGTGGGGATCGGAGATATCTATAATCGTACCCACGGCCCTAAAGAATGGGGTAACATCCTGAGCGATTTCCTGAACTGATTTGGAAATCTCTAGATCATAGAGAGACCATCCATAGAGATTCTTAATGTAATCAAAATCGGGATCTGCTTCGTACACTTCCCGGCTGATTGCAACTGCTTCCTCAGCACGACCTAATTTGCGTAAGCAGAATGCATATCCCCATCTATCCCACTTATCGCACGCTTCTTGGTGATCCCGAAGCAGTGATTCGTAGAGCGCCCTTGCTTCTTCATACTTTTTGCCTTTGCGAAGATTCTGGGCTTGAGCACGCAGCTGGTCAACTTGACTCATCATTCTCCTCCAGTTAGGTTATGAAACAGATTCTCCAATGCACCAAAGTCATACTTCAGCACGTCTACATCGACCTCAGCTAGACCTTTCCGCTGGCAAGCTCGTTTAAGAGCATGTGCCAACACGGAGAAGTCAAATTTACAGTCGCGATAAGGTTCCAGAATGCGGTAGTAGTGTTTTACTTCCTCAAAGATGCTGCCTTCTTGAGATTCGGCGGCAGTGCTTCTCTGATCGCTTTTCTCGAGAGATTCGCCAGCCCAAAAGCGCTTCCACATCGACTCGATGCGTTGGGCGAGGGCGGGATCGCGGAAAGCATGCACATAAGGATTTGACGGTGGTCTCTTTGTCGTATGATAGATATCTAGATATCCTCTTGGTTCTACCTTGATCCGCACGTACTGCCCGTTAAGAGTTCCAGAAAACGATGCTGGGATTTTTTGCCTAGTCAGTAGAGCCACGAACGCTTGCGCTCTCTGTTCAATCTCTGCTAAGGGATTCGTAGGCTCTTGTTCGTCACCCAATGTTTCACCGATCGCCCCACTGTTCGCTAGTGCATCGGCGTAGTCATTCCATTGATTACCAGAGTGGGCAGATACCTTGTGCCAGGTCACGTTAACGGGCCAACCTGCTGCAGCCCGCGCATACGCTCGGGTAGCTGGTTTATTTGCTCGCCACTCTCCAGTTGCCCACTTGGCGATGCCTTCGTAGTCGTAGAAAATCGAGACGGTGCCTATATCATGTTCCTGACACCAGTTAACCGCTTCATAGACAGCTTTGAGCTCGCCGCCTACCTGGCGCATTCCCTGGAGGCTAGGATCATCGACCCGCCCTTTTCCTTCATTACATGGTTCACCATTCTTAAGCACGACAAATCCATAGCCGATGTTGCCCTTCATGTAGGAGCCATCAACGTAAATGCTATACTCTTTAACCGCCTGGTGATTAGCAGATGTTGTTGGAGTGTCGGTTGTTTTAGTACCAGCCCAATAAACTTGCAGCTCAGGGGCAATGGACTTATCCTTGAGCTCGTGAGTTTTCAATGTGTAGGCATCCCGCTTCGGACTGTAGTAGATATTTACGTTACCATAGGTACGTTCCCCACGTTTCACAGATACCTTCACCATATAGTCACGGAACGAACCGGGAACGATGCCAGCACTAACACCCACTTGAGCCAGATCGCGCACGAAAGCTTTGGCTCGCTTTTGAACTTCTTGTTGGTACTTATATACCATATCCTGGTCCTTGACGGTTGCGTTGAATCTCTCGGTTGATATCGAGCAGCTCACCAATGAAACGGTTAGTTGAATCCTGATAATAGATGATTAACTCCTCTAAGGGACGAGTTAGACTTACATAAATCTTCCGTCGTGAAAGGCGCTCTTTAGCTACCTGTGCATCGATATCTTGAAAAACAGCCTCTGGTTTGGAGCGCTCAAATAAGTCTTCAATGCCACTGACCAGCACGACTTCCTTTTCCAGGCCTTTGACATCCATGAAACTGGTAATGGTCACGCCCAGGGATTCATCTGTTTCTCCCACAACATACCGGACTTTGGCATTTTCCAAAGCCTGCACTATATTTCGTCTTCTTTCGGCGGAGGTTACGATCATGATGTCTGCTTCAGTATAAACACCATCTAGCAAAGAGCATACACGCTTTGCAATCGCTTGTTCGGGTTTCTCTGCCCGGAGAATTTCAGCCAAGGTCGATAGATTCTTGGGATAGTTAAAGTCCTCAGTGTAACCATAGTTGCGGAATTCTTGGCGGAGGCCCCGGTCGTTGAGAACAAAGCGGGTCGCCAGCTCTGCGATGAATCGAGGCGTGCGGAACATTTTGTAGCTCTTTTGGAGCTCGAACCTTTCGGTGACAATACCCAGACGCTTTAAGTTGTGTTCCCGTTCATATATCTTCTGACCGATGTCGCCGACGAAGAAGTAGTTACCATTCTTACAGACATGATGAACAACGAGCAGGAAAAAATTATCGAAATCCTGAATCTCGTCAATAAAGACGTAATCAAAGTAGCGAAATCGCTTTGGCTCAGATTCAAGGGCACTCCTCACATCATCTCTCAGCCGTGCCTCGTATTCTTCCAACGATTCATCGGATAAGCGATACTCAACCATATCTGAGATTTCTAAAACCGCCATGACAATGCTCTCCATGAGAGATGGAATTGATTGCACAGTAATGGCTTCTTGGTAGTCTTGCTGCTCAGGTGCGGAAGCAATTTTTTGTCTGAAGATACGTCGTATGTTCTTCTCCAAATTGGAATTGTAGGTCGTCAACAGAATACGCGGGGGCGGTTTCCCTTCATCTTTCGCAACGTTGACTAAATGGATCGCCTTAGAAATTAACACATTCGTCTTGCCACTCCCCGCGACATCGAGTAAGTAGTTCCTTCTACTGTCGAGATCGAAAATCCAGCGTTGCTGCTGTTCAGTCAGGACTTGAAGACGCTTTCTGGCCTGTTGCCGTTCTGTATAGTCACCGACAATAAAAGAACTTGGCATCAGCATGCGATGGACGGCTTCTATGTTAGCTTCAGAAATCGGATGAAATTTGGGGTTTTTCTGCACGACTTGCTCAAGCAGATCCTCAGGAGTTGCGCGAAACTGATCCAAATTTTCTCGGAAGAGAGTCCGATCAAGATCAAGGTAGAAACGCGATTGAGGATTACGCAGTGTGTTGACGTTTTTTATATTGTCAAGGAAAGCTGAACGCGACAGACGTGGGAATGCTACGATGGAGGAGACGAAAGCCATTCTTGATACAAGTTCCATCAACGCGTGGAGATAGGCATCAACCTGTACCATGGGATTTCTCAAGGTGCTGACGTGTCCGTCTGCTGCTATCTTGCGGATCTCCTGTTGATTTTGCCACTCGTAGGTATTATTATCAAGATTCCAATCCTTAACCTCAATGGATACAACCCCTACCTCAGGACTAACAACTACGAAATCGGGTTGCTTCTTTTGTAAGCCACGGATCCGGTCACGATACGCGGGTGTGAGTTGTAGTTCACGATACACGAAATAGCTCTCGGGAAGATTATGGAGAAAATCCAACATCTCCCGCTCTGCGCGATTAGAGTCATCAAGTTTGTGAGTTTGTATCAGTTGACAAGCCATGGATCTACCCCTTTTGTGCTTGAACGTCTTCAAAGCGTAGTAAGTTGAACTGGAAACGTGCGAAAGCATCTTTGCCTTTATTGATCCCGCCCACGTTGATCGCATCAACAATATAGTCCTGATTAGCCTGAATCTCTAGCGACTGCATACCCGGAGAGAATTCCGCCTCAATAGCCTGGGTGAGAAGATTGAAAATCACCTCATTCTGGTTACCTGCCAAAGTAGCAGAGTATGACCTGCTACCAGGGAAACACGTTACAGCCATTTGGTCTCCGCTTTGCTGGAGGCGCAGAGTCAGATCAAATTCCGCCGTCTTAGGTGGTTTGGGTGGTGAGATCGAAGGCACGAACGGGTTCTTATCCAACAGATAGCCAGTGAACATCAATGCAGCCTGTTGATCGATGAGATCTGATGAAAAGCGATTATGATAGCTCCGAATGCAAAGGTAGCAACCGTGTTCACACCCTTCTCCATTGATACCCGTACACCCCTGAAGTCTGTCGTACGTAAGCGCTATCAAGTCATCAAATTCTGTGTAGACACGTTGAAAAGGAACGTTGCCACTTCCGTCTGTTTCGTATAACACGGTGTAGATGAATTCAGAGTCTAGGTCTTCAGTAAGTGGCTGGGCATCCACGAGCGTGCTTATTTCTGACTCGTCCAGCCCATATTTGTCCTTGATGGTTCTTTCCAAAGCAGCGACTAGGCTAACCGGAACACGCATGTCAGCGCAGACTGCAGCATCAAAGCGCAGCACGAGAGCTTGACGCTGCAACCGGTATCCCAGATTGAATTCTCTTCCTTCTTCATCCTGGAATCGGTCAATAGTCTCATAAGCCAAGCAGCCCAAATTCAAGAAGTCCAGGTGACATCCTGAAGAGAATGTGACACCCAGTAATTTGTCTTTCTGAACAAAAGACTGCTCGCACTCAAGGAACGAATACCGCTCATATCTGCGCATCACTCTATCAGCAATCACATGGCGCTTCACCCGTGAGGCTTCAAAATGCCGGTAAGCTCGAGCACGACGGTCACCTATATGGATCTTCTCGAAGCTTCCCTTAACCCCAATCTCGTACGCAGCTCCCGCCATGAAGAGTATTTCACCTGGCGAGAATTGATAATAGGCTATCTCTGGTTCCCGTTCTGACAGCGCATATTCCGACATTAGCTTTCCATCAAGTTCCTGTCCTGAGAATTCCTCGGCATCTACCACATAGACCTGGTCCCTTCGAAATCCATAGTCAGGAAATATCGTCTGATAGAGATATGCTTGTAAAGAAGTGCATCCATGGTCTCTCCAGTCTCGAATCTTGTTACTTGCGACCTCTTTAAACTGCTGACGAAGATAGGTACCCGCACAAGTGTTTGGACCAAAGACCGCTGTAACTCGCTTTTTATTTTGATGGATGAGATCATCCAGATGGGCATACACGTCATCAACTGACTGCTGATTGCCGATATGTTCTGCCAAAACAAATGCGTTGACATGTCGTTTAATCACCTTAGGGTTCTGCGGATTAAAACATGGTGGTGAGACGACACCGTTAATCATTAACTGGGGCTGACGGAAGTAATAACTGTCATGAGAGTCATCCGCGGAGCAAAAGGTAACGATGAGTGCAGATTTATTATTCGCCTTGCGTCCAGCCCGGCCTGCACGTTGGGCATAATTCGATGGCAGAGGGGGTACGCCAACCATCAACACGGTCTGTAAGTCTCCGATATCAATGCCCATCTCCAGGGTTGGGGTTGCCAGGACAAAGTTTATCTTTCCACCTTTAAACTGTCTCTCTACCCTTTCGCGTTCTTCCCCATTCAGCTCGGCGCTATGGGGAGCTGCTGTCAACAACCGATCTGCTTTTAAGTCTCCATAATACTCATAAGTAGACTTATCTATATGTAACTCAACGATCTCACAATCAAGATAATAACGGGTCCAACCTTCGGTTACACCCTTTGCCTGTAACACGCCTCGGTCAACCAAGCCATCGATAGTTTCAGCGATATGCTCATATCCATACTTATTGACAAACTCCGCATACTCACGTGCGTTTTCACCCAAAGAAATACTGTGTTCAGCATTTGCCTCTTTGGGTCGTGGAACATGGTGGATGCTACGCCGATCCGTGGCGTAGTGAGTGCTCAAACGAATGTAATTTCCTTCCTCTGCCTCCATAGGCTCTTTAGCTAGTGCCCGTTCTTGGATGAATATGTCAAGCAGGGCACGTTCAAACTCAGAGAATTTTTCTTCGTCTCGCAATGAGAGCAAATCTTGGCGCCCACCAAATCTCGGTGGTGTACCAACGTAACGCCAAAACCAGAGATCAAGATCTTGGAACATCTTCTCCTCAATCTTAGAAAGATCATGGCTCGATTTCTCTCTGTGAAGAATTGATAAGGCCTGAGGTATGGATGCTGAACGGGCTGAGATCCGGTTTAGGTAATTCTGAAAAAAGTCTTCGGCAAAAGCATCACCTAACGCAATAGCGTAACGCGATGAACGCTCTCGACTATCAACGAATCCGAGTAGTTTTTTCTCACGCCGAGGCAGAAAGTCTAGAATAGCCCTAACAATACGGTGAAGATATCCGTGGGCTCGGACTTCGCTGGTAATATGAACTAGTTGCGTTCTGACATCCTCTGTCGCTTGCGGTAGAATCTCTAAGCGCAGGCGACCGTATCTTTGATAATCAAGCACCATGTTGCCATCTTTGGAAGTCACGTCAGCATTGAAACGCAACGTACTGCTCTCCCTAGAAAGATCTTCATCTCCTGGGTCTTGATCATCCAGGGATACCAGGACATAGTAGGTGTTTTTACGATCATCCGATTCTGGTGAAAGTTGCCACTTTAGGTTATGCCCGGATACTTTACCAATACAGCGATTGATATCATCGCGATAGACGTAAAAGAGTGGGAACCCACAGTTCTGACAGAAGTCTTGGTCACCTGAATGGTAGATATGACATTTCAGACAGCGTTTCAGATGTCCTTTGAGATCTTTCAGGAAGAGATGGATACGGAAATCCAATAAAGTTTCACTTCTATCCTGATTGTCAATAAACGCCATAGCGCTGAGATAGGTTTTTGTCAATTCCTCCACATCATCCACTGGCGACGAAGCGGGAAACAATGAGCGCAACAGCTTAACGACTTCTGTGAAACTGCGGGCACCTTTCTCCTGTAAACACTCTCGCAATGCTATGACAAAAGGATGGGTTTTGAGATCACGGAATGGTCGCATCTCCATACCATCATCTGCAAGAGCCATCCGAGAGTAGGTATTGCCCGTCAACTTACCTACTATTTCAAGCCCAGTATCTATATCCGCGCCGAAATCCCAACCCAAATCATCGAGGTCAGATGGTATTGGTATTTCGCCCACCTCTCCACTCTCCTCAGGTTCGAATTCAGGCTCGACGAATACGTACTCATCTACATCGAGAAGGGGCTTGATGAAAGCATCCCGTTGCCGGCGATCTTCTCTGGATTGCTTTCCAGCTCTTGGTTTCTGAAGGGTAGCGCTGGTGCCGATCTGCACGATAGGACCCTCAAACCTCGCTCGCAGCCGAGCCAATAAGTACTTTAGATGAGTCGCTTTGTTACCCCGGTAGACGTGAATCTCATCCAAAACCACATAGCGCAACGAATCGCGTGAGGCTTCGAAGATCGGGGCATCCTTTGCGCGAGTTAGCATCCAATCAAGCATCACGTAGTTGGTAATCAATATATTGGGTGGCTCACGCCGTATAGCATTTCTCTCACTCTCCTTCACACTGCCGACAAACAGCCCGAAGGTAACCTCTGTACCCTCGGTTGCTTTCTCAATCCGCGAAAGTTGATCGTTTGCCAGGGCATTCATCGGATAAACGATGAGAGCTTTAACCCCCGGACCAGGATTCCTCAAGCAGTGATCCAGGATAGGCACCAGGAAAGCCTCGGTCTTGCCTGAGCCGGTGCCTGTCGATAGGATGGTGGTTTGCTCCTCCAGGATAGCACGTATGGCGTGCTCCTGGTGAATATAGAGGTTGTGTTCACTGAGATCAAAAAAACACTCCGGGAGCTGTGAGGCTAAATTGTGATCCCTACAAAATGCACGGAATGAACGTTCACCAGTTTGGTATTTTCTATTCAGAGAGAAATAGAGTCCACTATCGACCTCCATGTTCTGAATAACAATCTCTACATCCTCGGAAGACAGTCCTTCCCTGAGCAGTGTTCGTCGTAGCATCTGTTTGTACTTATCAAGCAACGCGAAACTGGTAGTGATTGGGTTGATGAATTGATCGCCCACTTTTAACTCCCGATGGAAATTATGCCGCTATCAACAGAACCGCAAGCAGAAACATCTCTCATGTAATCAATATGCTGATTGGAGGAGTAACTCAATCTAAATTCCTATTCCGCCGCCAGATCACTGATGCGGGTGACCCGTTCGGCTACCAGCTCATCCAGCGCCAGGCAGATGTGCTTGATGGTATCGACGGCCTGCTGCGTCCACGCGAAGGTGATCTCCTGCACCTCACCAGCGGGATCGGTCTGGGGACGGTCGGCGCGATGGACGATGTCGTTGCGCCGGTGGACAGCAGCATCCAGCGTCTTCATCAACTCACGCTTATCCCGCTCCAGATGCTCGGCGATGGCCTCCCAGGGTTTCGTCAGGCCCAACAGGGCGCCCACAACATGGACCCCTTTACGTGAACTGAGGTATTTGAAGTTCGCCAGCCGGAGGATCTTATTGGAGATGTACACGGCAGCATTGGGATCCCCCAGCAACCTCAGCATCTCATCCAGATCAAACGTCAGGTCGCTGAAATAGTTCGCCAGCGTCTGATCATTGCGCGGAACAAAATCCCGCCCTTTGGCGCGGATAATGAGAGGGAGGTTGGCCTGAAGCAACGCCGGCAGGTAAGTCTCCAGTGCCGTGGCCGATGCCACCACCGCCTGGCGCAACAGGTGACAGAGCGTGACGCGGCGAAAGGTCGAGCGGGGCAGCCGGGCGCGCTCCCGCACCAGACCCAGGAAGATCTCACTGTAGATCAGCAGCAGATCCTCCTGGGCCGAGGCGTTGACCACCTCGCGCAGGGCATTGACCAGCTCGCCTTCAGAGACAATGTCCTCTCGTGAATCCAGAAGCCGGTAGACGTCCAGCAGCAGCGTGGCCGGACGCATGTTATCCTCGAACTTCTGCCGGGGACTGAGGGTCATCATATTCATCGGCTCACTCCAGTACCACCTTCACCCCGGCAGCGATGAGCTTCAGGAGGTGATCCTTCAACTGCTCCAACAGCGCTTCGACGTCCTCCTCCGAGGCCAGGGTCTGCCCCACCCCGACGACACCGGAGAGGCGCACGCGCTCCACTTTCTCCTCCGGCGCGACCAGTTCCTGCACCCGCATCAAGACCTGGGAGCGCAGGAATTCCACAGCGGAGAGATCCGACTGCATCTCGGCCAGACTGGCCCGGCAGGCGGGACAGACCAGCGCATCGGCAGGCAGGGTGAGTTGCTCCTCGCACATGCGGGCGGTGAGGGGCCTGAGCGTCGCCGCCTGCATCTCCTCAGGCACCTCCAGCCACGCCGGCAGCGCCTTCACCGCGTCCGTCGCTTCGGCAAAGCGTTGGTAACGCTGCTGGTGCAGCGACCGGTATTGCCGGCGGTAGGTCTCCTCCACCAGATGCAACGCCGCGTCCACCTTGGATGTGGTCGGGTAGTAATCCGCCGTCGCCAGCTGTTGCTCCAGCAGTTCGACCTGGTCGCTCAGCTCGCCATCCTCGACCTGGGCCCGCAAGATGGGCCAGATCTGGCCCACGGCCCGGCGGAGCCGGCGCAGCGTGGCCAGCCCCTGCTGGCCCGTCGCCCGGCGAATCTCGGCGACGCGATCCCGCAAGGCCTGGAAGGTCGCGCCCTCCCCTGCCAGGATCCGGACACAGTCGTCGCTGGGGCTGGTGAGCACGGTATCCAGCTGCTGGTGGTACTCGCGCAACTCGTCGCCTACGGAGATATCGTGCGCCCGCACCGTCGCCTCGACGGGCAACAACGCCTCCAGCTCCTGCTGTGCCAGCGCCTGGAAGGCCTGCGCGATGGCGACCTCCTCGACATCCACCTCCTCGCCCGTCAGCCGTTCGTAACGCTTCGCGGCGTCCACCAGCGTGCGCAGGTCGATGCTCTTGCGCGGCGCGAAGGAGGCCCCCCGGAAGGCGTTGGTGCCGCTGAAGGCCGGACGCACCTGAGGATCCAGGTGGTTGCGGTAGCGGCGCCCCTGGTAGGTGACCTGGATGGCGGCCCCACGCAGCAGCGTCGCCATGGCCAGCCAGAGGGTCTCGCGCTCCCACCCGTAGCCCAGACCGCCGAAGTGATCCTCCAGCGTGCGGCCCGTGACCCGGTTGCCGTAGGAGTGTTCGCGCTCCAGGAAGCTGAAGACCTCCTTGAGGATGGGCGCTTCCAGGTTGACGACGTACTTGTCGCCCTCCTGGGTGACCAGTTCCAGGCCGTCGGGGGGGCCGTAAAAGATCTTGGGCAGGCCGGTGAGGTTGGCCGCCTTGAGGATCTCCTCGGCCTCGTTGCCCCGCAGCGGCTTGGCGCCCATCTCCAACTTGGGGTAGAGATCGGGAACGGCGAAGCGTAGCAACCCCTTCAGGATGCTGCTGAAGGTCTTGCCCAGCGCTGCGCCCTCCTTGGCCACGCCCCGGAAGAAACCCCGTCCCCCGACCAGCGCCGCATTCAGCCGCTCCTGCAGGCGCAACTCCAGGCGGGTGACCTGCTGCCGCTCTTCAGAGAGACTGGTGAGCTCCTCTGTGGTGATCTTGTTCTCGGCGCGCAGTTGATTGTAGCGGCCAACCATGGTCTTGGAGCGACAGAGCTCGGTGACCAGCTCGTCGAGCTTGGTGGTCATGCTGATGACCCAGAAGAGCTCGTTGCGGTGGGACTCGGTCCGGCTGTCCTCGCGCGCGCGGTCACAGGCAGCGGCGAAGACGCCGGGCCCGTCGGCGATACGCAGCTGTAACTGGATAGGCTCCCGTCCCGAGGTCAACGGGCGGCCCTCCCACGTCACGCCGACGCGGAAGGTGCGCAGGTTGCTGTGCCGGTAGGTCAAGCCGGTATCGGAGAGGACAGCGCGCAGCGTGTCCGCCAGCTGGTCGTGCTGCTCCTTGGGCGTGGGGCTGAGGGCGTTGCGCTCGGCCATCCAGCTCTTCTCCTGGGCGGTCTGGAGCTTCCAGCCGCTCTCCGTCTGGCGGATGAATTGCGCTTGATCCAGCAGTTGGAGGGCGCGCTGCACCTCCGGCAGCGGCGAGGGATCGCCCAATCTGCGGTAGAGCACGGCGGCGAGGTTCTCCTCACTGCGCGGAAGGCCCCGTACTGGCTCCAGCAGGGCGATGGCCTTGACCACCCGCGCGGGCCAGGGATCGGCAGGCCACCGGCGCTCGACGTCGCTGATGTCCTTCTGCTTCTCGCTGGGCAGGTTGCCCTCGATAAGATCGTAGATGCGATCCAGGGTGACCAGCGTGCCCACCGGCGCGTCGGCCAGAGCCGTCCGCTCACTGACCAGCATCTCGTAGGCCTGCTTGATGATGGTGCGGTTGCTGCCGCCGATGTGACGCGGCGCGCCCGATTGCAGCCGCATGCCGGAGACGATATCGATGGAGAGATCGACGAAGTGGGGCAGGTAGGGATAGAACTGCACAAACTCCGCCTGGGAGACTTTGGAGGGGCGCTCGGTGCGCTCCAGCCGGGTGCGCGTGCGCAGGATAGGCTCGTGCTGCTCGTAAAGCGCTTCCAGCACCGGCTCGGCCTGGGGCGTCTTGGCGAGCACGCGCCGGGTGGCTACCTCGCGGATGTCGGCGGGGGCCATGTCGATACGATGCTTGAAGCGATCCTGAAGCCGCGCCAGGTTCACGCGCTTGTCGTCAATGGCGGCCACCACCTCGTCCAGCTTCTCCTGGGAGGTGACGACGACCCAGACGGGGGCCACCGCCTGGCCCCGCTGGACGCGGTTCTTGCTCTCCTGCCCGAAGTGCTCGACGACGGCGCGCAGGTTCTCGATCTTGTCGCCGCTGCGGGCCACGTACTGGCCCACCTCGTCGATGATGTAGACGACGGCGTGACCGGGCCGGCGCCGGGCCGTCAGCTCGAAGGTGTGATCCACCAGGTTGCGGATGGTGACCGGCGCGCTCTCCTGCAGCGAGCGGGCCCACGACTCCTCGTTGGGATAGGTGCGCGGGTCCAGATGGTGCAAGACAGCGCTGGCCCGCTGCACCCGCTGCGCCCCCTTGCGCACCTGCCGCCAGATGGCGTAATCGGCCTCGGCGACGTCGATCAGCGTGATGGGCAGGGGCGCCGGATGGCCGCCGAGCTCAGCGTAGAGCTGGCCACAGGTCTGCACGAAGTCGCCCAGCCGTCCCTCGGCCTCCAGCTCGATCTCCAGCGCGGCGACGTCGTAGTCTTTGGCGTAGTCCAACTCCCGCAACAGCACCGTGTACATGATCTCGGCGATGGGCTCGGTGGCGCGGCGCACGGCGCGATCCACCTGCACGTCGAACATGAGCACCTGGGTCTCCAGGCGGCTGTTGATGTAGGAGAGCAGATGGCGGATCGTCTGCACCTGCTGATCCTTGGGGTCCTGTTGCTCCAGCTGGCGGATGAAGAGCTGGCTGGCCGGCTCACCCTGAACCGTGGTGTCGGCCAGGACGTAGCCCAGGTTCTTGGCGAAGGAGGACTTACCGGAGCCGAAGAAGCCGGAGATCCAGACCCCCACCCCCTCGGTGGGCTCGCCGGGACCGTCGGCGATGGCCTTGAGCAGGTCGCGGTACTGGCGTTTGATGCGGTCGGTGGCGACGTATTCGGTCAGCTCCCGATAGACCGTCACCTCGTCCTGCTGGTCGACTTTGATGACCTCCTCGATCTGTTGCGAGAGGTCGCGGGATAGTAGGTCTCGAATCGTCTGCATAAGTTCTCCCCTAGCGATTTACGATTTACGATTTACGGTTGACGGTTGACGGTTGACGATTGACGATGGCGGAGGGTCTTGATGGATGCCCCGGCCATGGCGACGGTTTCGTGCACCTCCTGCATCAAGGGCAGCAGGTCACCGAGGCAGCCATGCTCTTCGGGAGCGTCTCTACCATACTTGATGACCCGTAAGGCCATCTGTTTCGTCCGCGCGGCGAATTCTCTCTCGTCCAATTTCAACCCTCTCTTGGCTGTGCGATCTCGAATTCACGCTCTCAGAATCGCCAATCGTCAATCAGCCCGGTTTTCCACAGCAATGCTTGTACTTGCGACCACTGCCGCATGGGCAGGGATCGTTGCGCCCCACTTTTTTCTTTTTCGGCGGCGAGGTCGGACGCGGCGTCACCGCCGAGGAGGCTGGCGGGGACCTACGAGGCAGTGATGGGGCGCGGCGCGCTTTCCCCGGCGCGGGAGAGGCGGCGGATGGCGCCGGACGCGGTGGACGAAAGCAGGCCCACCATTCCATCTCTCGGATGGTGTCGTTGATGAAGTGATAGTGACGAGCTGCCCGAAGCCGGGCCAGTACCGCCCTTTTGCCTTCCTTCAATATCTGCTTTATCCAGGGTAAATCGATAAAGCTCTCATCTACCCGATCATCGGCAAAGGCCTGCCGGATCTCGGGCAGCAGCTCCTCGGGATAGAGGTGGGTGCTATGGCTGACCAGAGCGTCCCACGCGTAGGAGTAGTCGCGCTCCAGGCCGCCCCGGTAGAGCTCGCGGAAGTAGTCGAGGACCGCCTCGCGGGTCATGGCTCCCTCGACAAAGAGGGTGATCAGCCCCCCCATGGTGGTGGAGCGTGTGTACCCGTTGACCTCGGGATTCTCGATCAAGGTCTTCATGAGCTCCGGATCGCCGCCGGAGACGGAGGCCAGCACCCGGCCCAGATCCTCGGTGACGAAATCACCGGTCACATTCAAGGGCAGTTCGCCGGGTTGGGAGAAGAAGGCCACCAGCAGGGGATAGGCCCGCGTCTCTCTGAATTGCGCCAGCAGGTAGAAGGCGTAGAGCGGGAGCATGTAGTCCTCTTCCACGACAAACCGCTCCAGCAGGCGCACCGGATCCTCCAGCGCCTCGAGCAGGTGCGGCGTGATGGCCTCCTGCTGCGCGATGGCCGCTTCCAGGGCCTGCCGGGGGAAATGCCCGGGTTCAATATATTCCAACTCTTCCAGAATCTCTGCAATTTCCATGTGCTCCCTCTCGATTTACGTTTTAGGTTTTGGATTGACGATGCCCTCGGCAATCGTCAATCGTAAAGCCTCACTCTCCCGCGTACCACTCAAGGTGACCGTGCGCGATGGCGTAGGACTTG
>NPIE01005426.1_pt1 | contig 18428 bp, 11 predicted proteins | sample 8637661 | NCBI WGS metagenome assembly NPIE01 (sample SAMN07420842, study PRJNA396082) | bioreactor metagenome | isolation source: sample BA12 brine-fed electro-methanogenic bioreactor BA | place: Japan: Kochi | collected 2016-12-09
TAAGTGTCGGTATTGGTACCACTGATCCTTCATACACCCTGGATGTTAATGGCGATGGTTACTTCTCTACCAATTTGGGAGTTGGCCAAACTGTTTCTACTAATACTTTGTCTTTGTCCGGGGCTCTGCTGGATACCAACACTCAGACTGGCTCCTCTGGTCAGCTATTATCTTCGACCGGGTCTGGGGTTGATTGGATCGATGCTTCTGGAGTGGGAACCGATAACCAAACCTTGGCTGAGGTATTAACAGAGGGTAATACTACTTCAGGAAACAATATCGTTATGAGTACTACTGATGAATTAAGGTTCTATGATGATGATACTGATCAGCGAATCTATGCTAGTGCTGATGGCACTCTTAACATTGCCAGTACTAACCTGGCAATAGATACTAGTAGTTGGGACATTTCTACGGCTGGGGTAGGCTCTGGTTTTACCCAATTTAATGTTGACAATCTAAGACTAGATGGTAATACCGTCTCGGCTACTAATGCTTCAGGTCTTTATCTTTATGATGATGGTTCTAATGGGATATTTGTGGAAGATGGTGGGAATGTGGGGATTGGGACGACGGGGCCAACGGCATTATTGCACGTTTCATCAGTAAATGAGGGCAACATACGTATTACAGGAAATGCTACAGCAGTAGGTGGCGACCGCCCAGCTAATCTTTATTTTAATAATGCTGGAACGGATAGATTTAAGATTGGCATAGATACAACTGGGGGAACAGCAAATAGTCTTATGTTTAGACGTTGGTCAGGCTCAGCGTGGCAGGATTATATGATGATTGATAACGCTTCTGGCAACGTCGGCATCGGCACCACTAACCCCTCAACCAAATTAAACCTTATTGGCATCGATTCTACAGTCTACGAAACCAGTTCCAGTTCTTATCACGAACCCCAGGGAGGAGTTGCACTGAAAATTGAAAATTCCAGTCAAACAGCCGGCTCTGGCAGCTATCTTCATTTTAGAACTTTAGACGGCTCAGGCAATTTCTCTCGAAGCTATATAGGAAGTATTAGCAGCGCGGGCACCTCTGGCACCTTAGTCTTTGGCCGAAGAACAGGTTCCACTTCCTACTCTGAGTCTATGAGAATCGATGTCTCCGGCAATGTCGGCATCGGCACCACTAACCCCGGAACATACAAACTCAATGTGGCCGGTAATACCTATATCGGAGGAGCTCTAACTACCTCTGGGGCTATAACTGCCCCAACTAGTACTAATACTATTAATAATTTAGTTATTAACTCCGGGACAATTACCTCTGGCACTTGGCAAGCAACCGCCATTGCCCCCACCTATGGTGGAACCGGTGATAATACTTCTTCTACCACCGGTGTTCCTTACATTACCGCTGGTAATTGGCAATATGAATCAGTCCTTGATGAAACCAGAGGCGGCACCGGCCAAGCCTCTTATGCTGTCGGCGATTTGCTTTATGCCTCCTCAACTAGTGCCCTGTCCCGACGGGCCATTGGCACCACCGGTCAAATTTTGACTGTTTCGGGCGGAGTACCGGTTTGGGCGGATCCGACTGGCGGTATATCCGGATCTGGAACAGATGGACAAGTTACTTTCTGGACTGGGTCTGATAGTATCTCAGGCGATAATAATTTTTGGTGGGATGATACCAATAAATCGCTAGGAATCGGGGGTACCCCAAGCTCCACTTATAAACTAGATGTTTTAACCGGAGATATGAGGGCGGGAAAATTTGTTGATGGAAGCAACTCTAACTACTACCTTGATCCAGCTGAGGCGGTTTCACTTCTTACCGCCGGCAATGCCGGTATTGGTACAAACAGCACCAGTTACAGACTAGATGTTAGATCTGGAACCACAGATAATGTGGCCCGTTTTTATTCCTCTGATGATTTAAGCCAAATATTAATAGCCGATAATGATACCACCGCTTATCTTGGCGCCAAAGACAATAGGGCATTTTTGGGATCAAGCAGTGGCCTTTCGAGCAACAATTTAGTAATTAACAGCGATGGCAACGTTGGCATTGGGACGACCGATCCCTCATATGATCTCCACGTTGCTGGCGATTCTTACGCCAATAGATTTCTAGCTCCTAACGGCACCCCGAGCAACCCTGTTTATTCCTTTTTTGCCAGCCCCACAACAGGTATTTTTAGAGGTTTTGCTATTAACGAAATAGGTTTTAGTAATTCCAGCAGCACCAGCATGTTGATCAACGCCGATGGCAACGTTGGCATTGGGACAACTGATCCTGATTATAATCTGGAAGTTTCCGGAACATTAGGAATTGGTTCTACTGCCTATTTTGGCTCTTTTGTGGGCTTGGGTGTTACTTCGCCAAATACAACACTACATGTTAGAGACACCAATGACTATCAACTGCTATTACAAAACAACGACAACACCACTGGTGACACTGCCGGCCTTCTCTTTAAAGTCGCCACCCTTGATACGGCAAACGCTAAGGGGGGAATTTTGTTTGAAAGGACGGGTTCTTACGGCCGAGGCAGTATTCATTTTGTTGCCAATAATGACGCCGCAAATAGTGACGCCGATCTTGACGATAACTTAATGACCATTAAGGCCGATGGCAACGTCGGCATTGGAACAACAAACCCAGGAACTTCATTAGATGTTGTGGGAGGAACGTATGGAATAAGAAGTTTAACAAGCAGCGGAAGCACCGCTAACGGCATTCAATTGCAGGCCGGCACAGGAACATGGGCAAGTGCTAATCGCATAAGATTCGGAGGCAATGATACTAATAGCGACGAATTTGTAATACAAGGACCAAGTGACTCTGGATTCATATGGGGGAACACTGGAGATGGAAAAGTGCACCGCTCCGGTTACCTCTCTTATTTCGATACTTCTTCTGACATTAGAGTGAAAACTAACGTTAACAGCTTAGAAAATGCCCTAGGAAAAATAACCCAACTTAGACCGGTCACCTTTAGATGGAAAGAAGATTATATCGAAAATAATAATGCCGAGTTAACAAATGATCTAAATTATGGCTTCATCGCTCAAGAAGTTCAACAAGTTATGCCTCATATGGTCGAACAAAGTTCCCAGACTTTTGGCGACACTACCATTGAAGACTTCTTAACCTTAAACCTTAGCAACCTCACTCCCTACATGGTCAAAGCTCTTCAGGAACAACAAGGCCAAATCACTTCATTATCAGGGCAATTAGCGGAAATGAATTTGACAGGCAGTGGTGATTTGGAAATAATTACTGCTGTCGATTCCTCCGCCTCGGAAGAGCCCACCGAACCCACCTCCGAGGTGTTCCTTGACGGCAACCTAATCAACCGGGTTGGTGCTTTTAGCGAAGTGGTAGCAGGAAAAATCCGCTCCGGCCTAATCGAAACAACTAGCTTAATTGCCGATACGGTGGCTGCTCGCCAAGTTAAATCTGAAAAGCTTCTCTCCCCCATTATCGAAACAGCAGAAATCAGACTCAAAACACAAAATTCAAAACTCAAGACTACTAGCCAAAACTCAAAATTATCAATTGTTAATTCGGCCAACGAACCAACGGCCGAATTTGATACGGAAACTAAAACCACTACCCTATTTGGTGATTTAATAATAGAGCGCGGACTAAAGTCCGCTAGTGCTGAAGTGGATTCATTAACAGCCGCTACTGCCGAAATTGGTCAAATAAATGCCCAAGGAGCCAGCTTTGGCGATTTGCTGGCCCAAAATGTCGGCATTGGCCAATTAGAGGCCGAAGGTGTTAAAACCGAAAAACTAGACGTTACCCAAGACGCCACTATCGCCGGCACGCTTTATGTTGATCGGGTTGTGGCTCGAGATGGGGGCTTTGGCGAACTTTTGGCCAAGGATATTAGCATGGATAGTCTAAGATCAATTGTCAGGGAAGAAATGAGAATCGCAGAAAGCGCAGAAGAAGAATCGCAGAATGACGCAGAAAATGCAGATTCCGGATCGGAGTCCGGAATGACCGAGACCTCGGAGTCCGAAATGACGAACGAAACAGACTCTTCTTCCAGTCATCCCGGGCTTGATCCGGGATCAGAGGAAGAAGAGATGGATATTGAAAGCTTATTGGCCGAAGTGGAAGGCTGGCTAAATCTAAACACAGATAGTGATTTAACCGTTGATGAAGAAACAGTTGTTCCTGAAAATCAAATTAGCGCCATTACTGATAATTTTATTCATCAGGGAGATTTAACTATCTTGGGGCAAACGACTACAAATAGCGCTCTAATTACTGGACAATTAGCCGTTGGCGATTTAACTTTGGCTGATAATAATATCAGCAATCTTAATGGCAGCCTCTACTTACAGAAAGAAGGCTTGGGCGGTTTGGATGTTTTAAATGGCAAATTTATGATCGACACCGAAGGCAATGTTTTTATCGCTCAACACCTAACAGTTAGTGGTGATTTAATGGCCGGAAAAATTAAACCCAAAGAGGGAGAGGATTTGGTTTTGGATTTGGTTAATAGTGTGGGTCAGGGAAATGAGGCTCAGGATGACGACCCCTCTTCTTCTAGTCATCCCGGGCTTGATCCGGGATCAGAGGAAGAGATCCTGAGTCAAGCTCAGGATGACGGGGACGGGGGAACTCAAGATGACGGGGACGGGGGAACTCAGGATGACGGAGGAGGGTTTGGGAAACTGCTCGTCAAAGGAACCAACCAAGAAACAGTCGCCCAAATTGATGCCTCTGGTTCAGCCCAATTTGCTGGCACAGTTAGGGCTGATAGCCTGGCCATATCAAAACCGGAAAATAGTCAAGAAGACATTGTTATCGCCGCCTCAGAAAACTTTGATCAGGTTAATATCTGGGCCCCAGGAATTACTAGCAACGCTTCAGCCGGCCAAGCTACCCTTCCTGTTGGTCAAACTGACTTAATTATTTACAACGATCGATTAACTGATGAATCAATGGTTTATCTTACCCCCACCTCTGATACCCAAAACCAGGTTCTTTATGTTAAAGCAAAAGTAACACAGAATGACGCAGAAGAAGAATCGCAGAATGACGCAGAAAATGCAGATTCCGGATCGGAGTCCGGAATGACATCTCAAAATTACTTTGTGGTGGGGATTAACCAGCCCATTAATGAAGAGGTGAAATTTAATTGGTGGATAATCCAATAAATTTCTAATCAAATCCCAATGACCAATGATCAAAAACCCCGCCGGAAGGCAATTAGATTAAAAGAATATGACTATTCCCTGCCCGGCCATTATTATCTCACCATCTGCACCCAAAACAGACGATGTTTATTAGGAAAAATTATTGATGAAAAAATGGTATTAAATCGGTACGGAAAGATTGTTAATAAATATTGGCGCAAATTGCCTGAAAAATTTAATAACATTTCATTGGACGAATATATTATTATGCCCAACCATTTACATGGGATTATTGTGATTAATGATGACGTCCCCAATAACGTAGGGGCGGGGTTTTCCCGCCCAAAAATATCATTGGGGCAAATCGTCGCCTGGTTTAAATTATCAATCCACCAAACAAATAAATTATATTATTTACGGTTCGGGGGGAACAACCGACAACGGGCGCGAAGACCCGACAAGAAACGGGTCGGAAAACCCGACCCCTACAGACAAAAAATACCCATTTAAAAAAATTTGGCAACGGGGATATTATGAACGTATTATTAGAAACGAGAAGGAATTAAATAAAATAAGACAATATATTATTGATAATCCAAATATGTGGCCCGAAGATAAAAACAATCTAGAAAATTGGACGAGATAAAACGGGCGCGAAGATCGCACGGGTATCGGGCGGGAAAACCCCGCCCCTACGGCGTTGTCGGGGTGGTTTCTGGGGTTTCCTCCTCGGTCGGCTCTTCTAAAACCGGTTCAGGAGGAGCGATGTCTTCTTCAGGTAAATCAACTGGTTCAAATTGGGGTTCGGGAAGAGCTTGGGGTGGTTGTAATTGCTCACTGACTTCTTCTTCACCCTCAATTGGCTCTTGTTGAGGCAAGCGGTCTTTGATTTGTTCTAAATCTTGCTGAACTCGATCAAAATCAGCCGAACCCGGCTCAACCAAAGAAAGCACTGTTTGTAGTTGCAAGGCGGCGTCAGTCCATTTTTCTTGCTGGACATAAGCGGCCGCTAAATTGTAATGGGCGTTGGCATGGTCGGGTTTTAAATTAACCGCTGTTTCAAACTGCCGCTGGGCCAACTCAAAATTACCCAAAGCAAAATAAAGCCCACCTAGCTCTACTCGTAAATTAGGATTAACCGGATCCAAAGCAATTGCTTGGCTTAGTGACTCAATTGCCCATTGCTCGGCCTCTTGAGCAACACCAATGATCTGCCGATAAACATCAGCCAAACTTAGCCAATTATTAGACCAAAAAGGGTTAATCGCTACCGCATTTTTGGCTTCCCGAATAGCCTGCTGAATAAGAATAGCAATTTGCTGTTGGTCTTGTTCAGTCAGGTCTTCATTTTGAGAAAAAGCACTAGCTAGGGCCAGATTGGTCTGGGCATAACCAAGGCGATAAGTATCAGAATGAGGATTTTTTTCTAAGGCTTCAATTTGCCAATTGTAGGCATTACCGCCCTCGCCTCGATTAAAAGCGGCTACAGAACGAGCAAACAAAACATCAGCCCAGGCTGCTCGACCATACCAAAAGCCAGACAATAATAAAGCCCCGGCCAAAACTATTAATAAAAGATAGCGATTTGCTTCTAGCTTTGGCCTTATTTCCCCCAAACCAATTCCTCTGCTCTCGTCTGATAAACCAACCAAGCTTAACAAAACAAAGAAAACTAACCACAGACTAACGTCAAAGGGAACAAAAAAAGCAATAATTAACAATAGCAAAGCCAAGATTTCCGGACGAGCATTTATTATCCGGTTATCAGCATCTTTAAGCTTTCGCCAAATAGCTATGGCTAAACCCGAAAAGGCCAATAATCCTAATAGGCCAACTTCAGTTAAAAGATTTAGATAATGTCCAAAAGAGTTGGCAAAGTAAATTGCCCAAGCCGAAGTACTATTAACTGTTACGGGGCGAAAACGAGCGTAAGCGGTTCGAAAATTGCCCGGACCAACGCCAAAAATAGCCCCAACAAAACTTTTAAAATTCTCTACGGCCACAATCCAAGCATTTTGCAAGCCAATTAAAACCGGCTCTGATTCTAGTAAGACAACCGCTCCCATTACCACCCCTAAAGCCAAAATAATCAATAGGGCCAGCAAGCCAATTAGGCTGGTTAATTTAAAGTCTTTTTTTATCAATCTTAATAAGGCCGATAAAACATAAACGGCCGATAAAACAATTAAAACAATTGTCGTTAAGATTGACCCTGTTGGCGTCCAAGTGTTAATAGAAAAAATCTCCCAAGTAAAAAACTTAGCCAAAAAGCCAGTATATTGAAAAACTGTTAACAGAGCCAAAACTACTGCCGAAGCGGTTAAAGCGCCAAACATCAACTCTTGCGTCTTTTTGGCCTCCTTGCCCTCTCCCCTAACCTGCTTAATTAACAACATTAACAGGAAACCGGCCAAAACGACGGCCGTTGTTTTAGAAAAAGCATTAATCCTGGCCGAAACATTGGGTTGTAAAAAAGAGGAAATAACAAAAGCCAAAACCAAAAGTAAGCCAAAAACTAAAACTTTTTTATTGTCAAAAAAAATCGTTTGGTTATTATTTTCGCTTTTGCCAAGGACGGCCGGCAATAAAAAAGCCACCCAACCAAGCAAAACACCCAAAATAAAAAGTATGGTCTTGGGGAAAACATAAACGTTAAATAAAGAAGGAATAAAGATGAGGGGAATAAAAAAAATAATTAAGGCTAACCAATATTTTAAGTATTTCATCTTTGAAGAAAGTTTTATCTTTGAGGCAGGTCTGGCAGACTTGACACCCAGGGTGTCATTAAGTGTTTCCCCCATTAACTTAATACTATAACATTTTTGGTGGGGCGTCAATAATATATAAACCCAAAGCACAAAATCCAAAAAGAGAATTCAAAATTAAAAAAAATACATCTTATGGCTTTGGTTTTCTTTTCCGAACGGGACTCTTCGGGAGTACCCTCAGAATGACGTCTTTTTTCGTCATCCTGAGTCCCCCACCCTCCCCGCGTCATCCTGAGCGTCAGCGAAGGATCCCGTCCGAGAAGAGTCTCCAGATTCTTCGGGAGTACCCTCAGAATGACGATACGTGACAAGAATATGCTAAATTAAATCTAATGAAAGTAATCGCCACGTATATCTTAACCAATAAAAGAAATACCGTTCTCTACATCGGTGTTACCAGCGATTTAATAAAAAGAATTTGGCAACATAAAGAAAAACTAGTTGCGGGTTTTACCCGCAAATACAACATTAACAAATTAATCTATTACGAGGTTTTTGATAATATCCGAGAGGCAATAAAAAGAGAGCGATATTTAAAAGGCAAAAAAAGGCAGTACAAAATTAATTTAATTAGAAAAAAGAACCCCAAGATGAAAGATTTGTATCCGGATTTATTGTGAAAAAGAGATTCTTCGGGAATACCCTCAGAATGACGGGGTTGGTGTGTGTCATCCTGAGGCTGCTTCTAGCCTTCGTCATCCTGAGGCCGCTTCAAGCGACCGAAGGATCTCATTCCTTGGTTGCCTTCTCGAACGGGATTCTTCGGGAGTACCCTCAGAATGACGAAAGAAAAAAAGCCTCAGAATAACGAGAAAATTATAATTTTTAGGTTTGTTATTGTAAGTAACTTAATGGATTAACATTACCCGAAGGGGTGCGAATCTCAAAGTGAAGGTGGGTTCCGGTAGAACGACCCGTTGATCCCATTCGACCCAAAACCTGACCCCGCAAAACCTGCTGACCATTATTAACCGCCACCGAAGAAAGATGAGCATAAAGAGTCTTAACACCATCACCATGATCAATAACGACATAAATTCCATAGCCTCGAGAAGGAGCAGTCCAGCCAGCATCAACTACTGTCCCGCCTCGAGAAGCAACTACCGCCGGTCCAGAGGAATCGGCAATATCAATTGCCTTATGATACCAATGATATCCTTGGGAAATTCTACCGGTAGTAGGCCAAATATATTCTCCTTGAGCTTGAGCGATATAGTCGGGAACCTGAGGAATAGTCTCTGAGGGGGTAGCTGGCGGCGACCAGGGCTTAGCCTTAGGCACCACTCCGCCAGGAACAATCAAATCTTGGCCAACCGCTAAAGCAAAAGTCTCATCATTAATAAAAGTATTAAAAGGAAAATCAACAATGGCCTGAGGATCAACGCCATAATTTTTGGCAATTGAATAAACTGTCTCTCCCCTTTTCACCGTATGTAAAACACCCGTCTCGGGTAAAATTTTCAAAGTCTGGCCTACCTTAACATCATCAACCGACTTTAAATCATTAGCCCACCTAATTGTGTCCAGGGAAACATTAAATTTTTGCGCAATTGAAGAAACAGTGTCGCCCTCGACAACAGTATATTCGACCACTCCGCCTCTTCGACCAGAATTATTATTTTCTACCCCCAAAACAGAAAAATTAAAGCTAGCATCTCCTAAAACGGCCCCATCCTGGCTTATTGCCTGATCAATTCTGTCAGGAGAAAAAAGGGGTGAAATAGCCACTCCTAAAATAACCATTAAGCCAACACCAAAATGGCTGACAGGACGAGAAAGGCGTCCCCGCTTTCGATAAAGAAAATAGGCTCCTCGAGACTTATTTTCATCTAAAAAAGAAGTTAAGAGCAATAAGCGCTTTTTAAAAAAAACCAACCAGGCTTTTAAAAAGAGATTGAGGTTCTCTGAAAGGGAATTTTTTTGACTAATCACTGCTCGATTATATTAGCAAATATGGGGCATTTGTTCAATTGCCGCCCCTCTCTCTTCTTCCTTCTCGTCATTCCGGGCTTGCCTAACCGGCAGGCAGACCTTAACCCCTTCCTTCTCGTCATCCCGGACCTGATCCGGGATCAGAAAGAGAGGATCCTGAGTCAAGCTCAGGATGACGCTTCTTTTTCTCGTCATTCCGGGCTTGACCCGGAATCTAAAATTAAATAAAGTATTAAAGATAAATGGCTGGCTATGTTTATATCCTTGGCAATCAAAGGCCAACGCTTTATATTGGAGTTACCAGAAATATCCTAAAAAGGATCTGGGAACATAAACAAGAAATGGTCGAAGGTTTTTCTCAAAAATACCATCTTCATAAACTACTCTACTACAAAAAAATAAACACTATGGAAGAAGCCATTAAGAGAGAAAAACAACTAAAAAATTGGCGTCGAGATTGGAAACTAGATCTAATTAAATCCCAAAATCCGGAATTTAAAGATCTATATTCTGAGATTGTCTAGAATCCAGATCCTGAATCAAGTTCAGGATGACGGGGAGAGAGGTCGGGATGACAGGAAAAGAGGTCAGAACGACAAGGAGAGAAGTCAAGATGACAATTTTTTTGTCATCCCGGACCTGATCCGGGATCAGAAAGAGAGGATCCTGAATCAAGTTCAGGATAACAAGAAAGACGGGAAATAAAGGGAAAAACCCCTCAGAATGACGGGAAAAGGGACGGATGGGGACTTTAAATTATTGGTTTATTTTCCCAACTGAGAAAGGAAGTCTTCATTGTTCTTGGTCTTTTTCAATTTTTCCAAAAATACCTCTGTCCTCTCCTCATCCCCTAAAAGGTCGATCATCTTGCGCATGGTAACAATTTTAGGATAAATTTTTTCTCCAAATAATAATTCTTCTTTTCTGGTTCCTGACCGCTGAATATCAATGGCCGGGAAAACCCTTCTATCGGCCAAGCGCCGATCTAAATGAAGCTCCATATTGCCAGTCCCCTTAAATTCTTCATAAATAAGATCGTCCATCCGCGAGCCGGTGTCCACTAAGCAGGTGCCCACCACTGTTAAACTGCCACCATCTTCTATGTTTCTGGCCGCGCCAAAATAACGCTTAGCCGGAAAAAGAGCGGCCGGATCAAAGCCGCCCGACAAGGTTCTTCCTGAGGTAGGAATTGATAAATTGTAGGCTCTGGCTAACCTAGTGACTGAATCCATCAAAATAAAAACGTCTTTGCCCATTTCTACTAATCTTTTGGCCCGCTCCAAAGAAACCTCTGCCGCCAATGTTTGATTTTCCGGTGATTCATCAAAGTTTGAAGCAATTACTTCCCCCTTGCCTTCGGTTACTTCCTTAACATGACGGCGAATATCGGTTACTTCTTCCGGTCGTTCGCCAATCAAAACCGCCATCAAGTGAAAATCAGGAAAATTAGTGGCCAAACCGGTCATCATATCTTTTAAGAGCCAAGTTTTACCAGCCTTAGGAGGAGAAACAATTAAACCTCGTTGGCCATTGCCAATCGGGGCGACTAAATCAATTATTCTAGTGGAAAGAGTATCTTTTTTAGTCTCCATTCTTAACCACTTATCAGGAAAAATTGGCAATAAATCATCAAAGTGGGGCCGCTGGCCAAGATCAGATTCCTCAACCGAAACCCCATTAACCTTTTCCACTCGCAATAATCCGTAATAACGCTCTTTTTCTTTGGGTTCTCTAACTTGACCCCCAACTATATCTCCCGGCCGAAGCTTAAAACGATAAATTTGAGAAGAGGAAATATAAATGTCTTGAGAGGAAGGAACAAAATTAGGCCGCAAAAAGCCATGGTCATCATCAGCCCGAACATCCAAAATTCCCTCCTTATAATCGGTAGGAAGATCGGCATCAGGAATTCTCATTTTTGAGAGACCATTAGAATCTTTTTGATGCTTGTCTGGTGAAGAATTATTAGTCATGAAAGTTAACGCTTGAATCTTATGCTAAATGCCTCCTCTTGTCTTGAAAGGAGCCGACAAATACAAACAAAAGTCAAAACAAAAAAGTCTTTAGCCTATTGGCAAAATCAAATGGGTTAAAAAATATTCACTTTGCTTTTCGTTCGAAAAATACGGCAAAGAAAAACTAAGAAAGAAGCAACTGGCTAGTATTAAACCACCCAAAGCCTATTTTGTCAAGAAATTATTTTGATAAATCTCCGCCAGAAAAGAGAACAAAATCAAAAAAATCCGGCAACTCCGGCCAACCCTTGATAACCTGAAGGCGCCTGGAAACATCAGACACCTGGCCCTGAGAATCAATCAAAACCCCCTGAGAAGGCAAGGCTGGCTCTCCTGCGGCAGTAAAACGAACTGAGTCAGCTTGATCACTATAGAAACGAACATTAACAAAATAGTGGCTACTGCCAAGGCCACTTATAATTAGCTCTTGACCAAAATCTTCCCCACAAGAAACACCGCTTTGACCATCATAATAACGCTCGGTCTTGTATTGCCCTCCCTCTTGATAATAAACTATCGCCTCTGCCTTTTCCAAAGATTCATCATCCCAACAAATATTTAAATTACCAGACCAAGAAATTTCGTCGTTGGGAAAGTCTTCACCATCAACGGTAAAAGAATTAAGCCAAAAGGTGGCTGACTCGCCCGGATAAAGGGTGCGAACAACCCGGTTATCTCCTTCCAGGCTGGAAAGGCTTACCTCAGAACTAGCGCCAATATCACCAAGAGAATCTTCGCTGAGGGTAATCGGAGCGGTACTGCCTTCCTCAATTTGCTTTAAAGCCTCTTCTATCCCTGCCTCGGCGGCCTCAAAAGCTTTGTTAGACTCGGTTTCTTTTTGAGAAATAGAAATATCGGTCGTTGTCCTGGCTACTAAAGAAAGACCGGCCGTTAAAGCCACCGATAAAACCAATAAAACCACTAAAAGTGCCTGACCGGAGGAGTGCTTCATTACTACCAATTTATATAATAAGGAAAGGGTTGTCAAATTAAAACAATTAACAGTCCAAAATTAAAAGTTAAAGTTTTTCCTTCTCGGTCATCCCGGACTTGATCCGGGATCAAAGAGAGAGATTCTGAATCAAGTTCAGAATGACGGGGGATGACGGGAAAATAAGGGAGATTAAGAGAAATAACGGGAAATAACGGGAGGAGACGGGAAGTTAAGGGAAAATGAGACGGGATAAAAGGAAAAATTTTCTTTCAGGAGGAAGGTAGTGGCCTGCCCTACACACTACCTCCCACCTCGAAGAAGAAGCTTTTTATTTCTTCTTGACTTTTTAAAAATTTTTGGCTAACATTAATATACTTTAAGAGCATTGCTTATCGGGTTTTCCGCCATCTGGAATCGACGACAGCGATGCTCTTATTTTTTTTGGTAAAGTAATTTTTTCTTTTTATTAAGCGCTTGCCTGGGAAACAAAAACTCCTCCTAATTTTACCATTTTTGCCAATTGGCGCCTATTCCAGCCGCTTGACCTAATTGAATCCAAAATTGAACTACCAGAATTCTTCTTCTTAGTAAAAATGGCTCTTTCTTTAGGCTTTTTATCCATCGTCAAAAACAAGATTAGCATAGGGTTAAATCATTGTCAAGCCTATAACATTTTTAAGTCTTTAAAAGACCTAGCTTATAATTTTAACTATTAATACTTTTAGCTTTAATATCCCCTATTTTGAATAATTTTTAGTTATTGTGGAAAAAAGAAGAACTGTTAAATTGTTTTTTCTCCGTCATCCTGAGGTTGCCTCAAGCGACCGAAGGATCTCATTCCTTGGTTGCCTTCCCGGACGGGATTCTTCGGGAGTACCCTCAGAATGACGAACAAAAAAGACACGAAAATAAATGACACTGAAGACACTGATGAAAAGAACACGAAGAACACGAATTTAATTCGAATGACACAAAAAATATATGGCGCGGACTTGGGCCCAAGGCCCATCAGCCTCGGGCTGAAAAGCCCGCTACTCCAGGTTTTGGTTTTTGAAGTAGCGCAATTTATTGCGCGCAATATCCTCTACACGATTAATTTGATTGCCTCATTCAAACTAGAAGCATTTTTAGAGGAAATAATTTTCTTATAACCTAATCTTTTCGCTTCGGCAATTCGTTTTTCTTCTTGAGAAGCCGGCCTTATCTCTCCTAATAGGCCAATTTCTCCAAAAACAACCACCTCAGGTCCAATAACATTATTCTTATAAGAAGACCAAATTGCCAAACAAGAGGCTAAATCTACTGCCGGCTCTTCACTTTTAACGCCTCCGGCAATATTTAAAATAACATCTTGGTTGTAAAGAGGAATTTTCAAATGCTTTTGCAAAATAGCCACATGAAGCTCTAGTTTATTCCTGCTCATACCCTTAGCCAATCTCCTTGGATAGGCCATATTGGTTTTGGTTACCAAGGACTGAACCTCTAAAATTAATGGTCTTGTCCCCTTTAAAAGAACAGTTTTGACCACCCCGGCCATCGGTTTTTGATCAGCTGATAAAAACAACTTAGCCGGATTATTAACCGGTTCCAGTCCTGAAGAAGTCATCACAAATACCCCCACTTCGCCGGTAGCCCCAAAACGGTTTTTAACCGAGCGTAATAATCTTAATTGTCCATGTTGATCACCTTCAAAATAGATGACCGTATCCACAGCATGCTCTAGCACTTTAGGACCAGCAATTGAACCCGACTTGGTAACGTGACCAACCAAAAACATGGAAATATTTTTTCTCTTAGCAAAATTAATTAAGCGAGAAGCCGATTCCCTAACCTGACCAAGAGAACCGGCCGCCCCAGTTAAATCTTGGGTGGTTAAAGTTTGGATTGAGTCAACAATAACCAGGCTATTTTTATCAAGGCTATCAAGGGTGGCTATCACCTCGTCCACATCGGTTACTGAAATTAGTCTTAAATTCTTTCCGCTAACTTTTAATCGATTGGCCCTCATCTTGATCTGTTCCGGCGATTCCTCACCACAAATACAACAAACAGGTTCAGGAGCAAAAGCCTCGGTAAGCTGTAAAAGAAGAGTTGATTTACCAATTCCGGGTTCTCCGGCTAGCAAAACTGCCGATCCGGGGACTACTCCTCCCCCCAAAACTCGATCTAGTTCGTCAATACCACTTTGAAGGCGATTTTTTTCTTGACTTTTGACTTGGGAAAATTGAAGAACTTTAGCTTTATTTGCTCTAGAGGACGATTTTGAACCAGTGCTGACAAGCTGGGTTTCTTCTAGGCTATTCCACTCCCCGCAACTAGGACAACGACCCTGCCATTTAGGAGCCTGATAACCACATTGCTGACAGACAAAAGCGGTTTTGATTTTCGCCATAACTCTATTTTAACAAAAAGGAAGTACAGATATATAGATAAATCGGTAACTTGCCTTTTGAACTAACGAAGTTTTCAGCGCAGACTAAAGTCTGCTAGTCCAATTGTTTTTTGGAATTTACGATTTGGGATTTGGAGTTTGAGATTTATTTAGTAATTAGGTCAATTAGAATAATTAGATTATTTCAATCCTTTATACTAAATACTAGATACTAGCTTCTAAATACTACTTATAGCCAACCGGTTTCTTGGCTAAAACTAAGCCCAAACTAATCCGACGGTTATTCGGATCAATAGAATCAATAAAACAACTCACTTCGTCGCCGACCTTAATTTTTTTATCAGCCGGGATTTTAGAAATATGAATCAAGCCCTCTACTCCTTCATTCAACTCCACCAGCCAACCATAATTAGTAATCTTGGTAACTTTACCGGTAATTTGCTTATTTTCTGGATATTTTTTAACTATTTCCTCCCAAGGATCAGTCTTTAATTGTTTAATTGAAAGCTGAAGGCGACCATCTTCTTTATTTAAAACTTGGGCATCAACGGTATCGCCAACTTGGTAACGATTAGTTAAAGCATTGACTTTTTCCCAAGAGACTTCAGAAATATGAATTAGCCCCTCTAAGGTTATCTTGTCCTTTTTAACTTCTACAAAAAGACCATAAGGGGCAATTTTAACAATTTTAGCTTTGACAGTATCGCCTTCTTTTAGTTTTTCAAGGGCCTTTTTCTCCTTGGCGATTTGTCCGGCTTCAGAAACTGCCCTCTCAGAAAAAACTAATCGGTTCTTGTCTCGATCAACTTCAATAACTTTGACTTTGATTTTATTGTCAATTAATAAATCCTCACGCCCATTCCATTCTTCCCCCAAACAAGAACCAGGAATAAAACCGGTTAAATTAAAAGGAGCCTGAACCAAAATCCCTCCCGCATTTTGATCCTGACCAACAACTTCGATTGGCTCTTCGTTGGAAAGTTTTTCTTGATAAAAATCCCAGGCATAATCTTGGGCCACATTTCTTAAATTGAGCAAAATTTGTCCTCTAGGATCTTCAGCTTCACCAACCACCGTTCTTACTTTTTCGCCTTCCTTTAATTGGTTAATGAAGTCTTTAACTCGATCTAATTCTCGACCAAAAAGAACCCCCTCGGTCTTGGCTCCAATATCAAAATAAACCCTTTTAGGGGTAATTTCTGAGATCGTTGCTTCTATTTCTTCGCCTTTTTTGGGGACATAGAGGTCATCCGAAGATTGATCTAACAAATCAGCCATAGTTTTGGGCTGATCAGTTTTTTTAGTCTTTTTTGTTTTTTTTGCTGAGCTGGTTGACTTTTTCGATTTTTTCTTTTTGGCCATTCATTGCTCCTCCTTTTTAATAATGATTCAAAAAGTATTATAACACAATATCTAAGTACTCTAATTATTCTAATTTCTAACCTGTCCGCCTGTGGCGGGTTAACCTAATTAACTCCCAAGCTCCAAAAACCAATTTTAGAAATCTAACTATTTTGGGGAATCTTGGAATTTGAATATTGGGTATTCATTAATTTTGGTCATTAAATCATTAAGAATTGAATAGAAACCTGTCTGCCGACAGGCAGGTTAGGAATTAGAAATTAGAAATTTATTTACCCACTCCCGGATCTCCCCCCAACTCTTATCTACCGGTTCCCAAACCCAAAGACCGTGTTTACTAATCGGCGGATTAGTTAAAAATTGTTCTGGTAAGGATAAAAACTCTAAATCTGCTCCTTGTCTAAAGTAAGTCACCCCGGCATTAATCAACAAATTAAGGGGCAAATTGCTATCAACATCCTCTTGCCAACAACGATAAAGACCACCAACCGCTTGAGGATTAGTTATTAAAAAATGAGGTTGGGACAGCTTATTAATAATTGCCAAAAGGGCTTTTTGCTGACGTTTAACTCGCGCTTCATCTGTCCCTTCTTGGGGATCATCGCTTTTGCGAGAACGAATGTATTCTAACACCCTTTTGCCATCCATAGTCTGCCGACCAGCTTCAAATCTAAGGTGGGTTAAACCATTAGCCCCATCATCAGTAGGAAAATAATAATCGTCAAAGGCCCGCTCCACTTCTATCTCAACACCGGACAGTAAATCAACAATTCCAGCTATGGCTTCAAAATCAAGAACTAAATAATAATCGATTCTTTGACCTAAAATTTTTTCCAATTCTGAAGAAAGCAAATCAGTTTTATTATCAAGACCTTGTTCTTGACCATAAAAATAAAGAGCATTAACTTTAGTTTTTAACTCTTCCAACCACAAATCCCGCGGCAAAGAAACAAAAACGGCCTTCTCCCTCTTGGGCCGCCAAAAACTAACCATAAGCGTATCTGTTAATAGACCGTCGTTGGCCTCTCTTTGATCTAACCCCAAAATAAGCAAATTAAACTCTTGAGCGTTGTTTAGATCGGTGCTTAAAAAAAGTTTTTTGATTTCATTATATTTTAGCCCCGAAGATGAAGAAAAGCGTTGATAATAGTTAAGAAAAAAAACGAAACTAGCAAAAAAAAGCAAAAAAAAGACCACTATAAAAGTGGTCGAAAAGTATTTCAAATATTTTTTTAAGTCTGGTTTAGGGAGTTTTCTTATCGTCTCCATTACTAAATAATAATCCAAAGAATATCCAAAAACCAGTTTTTAAAAAAATGCTTTGGCTATGACCTATTTTCTCGCCTCCTTGCGGAAGACAATATCGTCAGCGCTGTCGCGTTTCACTTCTGAGTTCGGAATGGCACCCGCCTAAAACGGCGGGCAAGTCAGGTGGTACCACGACGCTCCAATAACCAAAGCAAGTTTTATTTTAACAAAAAATTTCTTTTAGTAAAGTTTAATCTACTCTTTGTTAGAACAAGAATGTTTTTTTCTCTTTTTTTTAGTCATTTAGGAATTAAGTTTTTTCACATCCAAATTCGATCGATTAGTACTGGTCAGCTGAATTCGTTGCCGAACTTACACTTCCAGCCTATCAACCAGGTAGTCTTCCTGGGATCTAAGACTCCTCATCTTGGAGTAGGCTTCCCGCTTGAGATGCTTTCAGCGGTTATCCATTACAAACGTAGCTACCCAGCTTGCCGCTGATGCGACAACTGGCCCACCAGAGGTTTGTCCATCCTGGTCCTCTCGTACTGAGGACAGATCTCCTCAAGAGTCAAAACGATTACTGCGGATAGAGACCGAGCTGTCTTACGACGCTCTGAACCCAGCTCACGTAGGATTTTAATGGGCGAACAGACCAACCCTTGG
>NPIE01026678.1_pt1 | contig 18428 bp, 16 predicted proteins | sample 8637661 | NCBI WGS metagenome assembly NPIE01 (sample SAMN07420842, study PRJNA396082) | bioreactor metagenome | isolation source: sample BA12 brine-fed electro-methanogenic bioreactor BA | place: Japan: Kochi | collected 2016-12-09
TGAGAACGATCAACAACATCAGCGATACGACCTCGAACGGCAACAGGTACCCCCGGGGATCCACGAGTGCCATCCCCAGCATCGCCAGCCCCTCCTCGAACACCGGAGAAGCCGGAGCTTCCGGCAGCGGCATCTGCAGAATCGTCCAGCTCATCACCAGGAAGAGTGAGACCGCGACCAGCGCTGATGAGCGAACGTTGGCCATCGTCGGAAGATCACGGCGCATCATACCCTTGGTCACCATGACGGCGATGACGGTCAGGACCGCCACCCCACCGATGTAGATGAAGAGCTGCACGCCTGCCATAAAGGGCGACTCGAGCAACAGATAGACGGCAGCGATACCAAAGAACGATGCGATCAGCCAGAGCGCAGCATGGAAGACCAGTCGGTGAGTCACCACACGCACGGCAGCGCCCAGGGTGAAAGCTGCGAGGGCAAGGAACGTCAGCTGTCCGGCACTCATCACGTCCACCTAAGCAGCGTCGCCGTCTGGAAGGCCGGTTGAGAGTCCGGACCGACGCACCGTGTCGCGTCGCTTGAACCGTCGTCCTACAACACTGAGAAAGACCAGCGCTGCGATGCCGAGCAAGAGATTGGCCACAAGAAGCCCCGCCGACCGGGACCACGGCTCCACAGCCATGGTGGTCAGCACCTTGTCGACCAAGGCCGTAACGATCAGCGTGGCTATGCTGAGTGGAGCGAGGAACTTCCAGTTGAACGCCAGGACCTGATCGATCCGCAAGCGCGGCATAGCGGCCCAGAAGAGCACCAGAACGTTGAAGACCAGGAAGGCCTTGAGCAACAGCCAGACGGTACCCAGCAGCGGTACCTGATCGACCCAGGGGCCACGCCAGCCTCCCAGAAAGAGCACGGAGAAGACGACCGATGCGGTGAAGTTATTGATGAAGTCGGCCAGATAGAAAGCGCCGAACATCATCCCGCTATACTCGGTGAAATAGCCGGCCACGATCTCCGAGTCCGCCTCCGCCAGCTCGAACGGCAGTCGTCCCAGCTCCGCAACGCTGGCCAGGAAGTAGGTCAGGGCAGCCAACGGGACCACGGCTCCGAAGGGCACCGATTGAGCCTGAACGATGTGCTGAAGTCGCAGGGATCCGCTGAGCAGAACGGGAACCAGGAGCGACAACACCTGGGGGATCTCGTACCCAATGATCTGGGAGACAGCGCGAAAGGCCCCCACCTCGGCATACTTGTTGCGAGAGCTCCAGCCGGCCATGATCATCGAGAACGGCGCCAGTGAGGAGATCGCCACCACGTAGAAAGCACCGACATCCAGGTCGACGACCTGAAGCCCGGACGGTCCCAGGGGAATCACCGCCCAAACGGCGATCGCCACCGTCACAACCACGATTGGCGCCGCAATGAAGACGCCACGATCCGCCCCCTGCGGGATGATCAGTTCTTTGGTGAGGATCTTGATACCGTCGGCCACCGTCTGAAAGAGCGCAAACGGTCCGGCGTAGGTGCCTGCGTTCGTCGGACCGAGTCGATCCTGCATGCGGGCAATCACCTTGCGCGATTCCCAGATGAGGAAAACGACCGCAACCAAGGGCACCAGCGCCATCCCCAAGGCGCCAAGCAGCGTGCGCAGGACTACATCCACGCCAACCAACCCTTTCGCCAGACGTAGGCGAGGCCCAACCCCAGGATCAGGAGGAAGAGGACCGCCTCAACTACGGCGAAGAGCGCGAGCTGATCATAGGCCAATGCCCATGGGAAGAGCAAGGCCACCTCGACCCCAAAGACAACATAGGCCAGTCCGTAGAGGTAGTACTGCGGTTTGTACTCGATCCAGGCCTCACCGAAGGTGGGATTCCCGCTCTCATAGACCTGGGTCTTCCGAGGGTTCAGCTTCTTCGGACTGAGTAGCCAGGCAAGGGCAATAGGAACGACACCAAAGACGAGCGCAATAGCCAGGAACAGACCTACGACGGCGTATGGATGGACCATCTGACCTCGCTTCCCCAACCCGACTGCCGATTATAACACCCTTGCCGTTATGATCAACTTCAGCCATGCGCCGGCACGCCATCGCCCCGCGACGTGAGACATGGTGTCTAGCAACACCTCTGCCTGACATCGCGGGGCGATGATGGATGCTGGCGATCGCCTGACGCTCCGGATCCGGGCGCGTTACCCCTTCTGACCTCCGAGGGCCGCCAATCTGGCAGCACGCTCCTGTTCGGCAGCAGCCTCGCGCTCCGCCTCCCGCTCCCGTAGTTCGCGCCCACCTTTGAGGGCGATGATCAGATCGCGGCGCTTGACGGCTCGCTTCCGCTCGATCTCCACCATGCTTGCCTTGTCATCGGCGAGCTTGGTCAACGCTTCGACCCAGGCCCCACTCTGCACCGGCGTGTGCTTGACTCGCCAGCGCTCGACCCAGATCGGCAGTTCCTCGACATTGGCGATGCGCTCCATCTGCTTCACCTGCGTGACGCCCTGAGACTGGAGCGTCACCTCATAGGTCTCACTGATGGGCTCGACCGGACAGATCTGCACGCATGCGCCGCATTTGATGCAGTAGTAGTCAGCCAGCACGAGCTCACCAGCGTCGTCAACGTGCAGGGCCCGCGTCGGACAGATGTCGGCACACGCCAAGCATCCCGCAACGCAGTACTCACGGCGCAGGCGTACGGTACCCTCCCAGGGCTGCTCAACCTCAAAGGCACCGTCACTAGCCACCTCACACTGGCGACAGCGAATACAGTGCGCATCATCGACCACCAGAGCGTGTTGCTCCTCATCATAGGAGATCACATCCGTCGGGCAGTTGTCGATCACGAAGTCCTTGAGCTGCCAGTCGAAGGCCGTTGCGTTGAACTCCGTAGACTCGGTCAGCAGAGGAAAGGCCTCGAAGGCGTGGACAGGGTTGTAGGCTTCCCCATTGAGCGTGAGTGAGATCGCGTGAACCGGACACATCGCGACACACATCCCACAGAAGACACACGTCTCAGCATCTACATCGACTTTGAGCTTCGTTGCGAGCCGTCCATCCACAACCTCGCCGCCAATGTGATGGATCGCGTCCTTGGGGCACACATGTGGCCCCAGCTGGCACCCCACGCAGCGATCTAGATCCCAAATCAAGACGTCGTGATGCGTGACCATCTTGCGCTCAAGCACCAACGTCCCTTCCGTCTTCAGCCCGCTGCCGGACCGCCGCTTCAACGTCGTCCCACGTTTCATACCAGCTTCTCAGATCTGCAGAAGGGCGGACGAGACCAGCCCCGTTGACGAATCGATGACCCCAGATGACATCGCCGGCTCAGAATCCTACCCGCGCAAGCTGTGCATAGGGCGACACGAGGTGTCGGGCAAACCCCAACGAGGCAGGGTCTAGCCCAAGCGCCAGTCCCATCAGCTGAGTGAAGTAGAGAACCGGTAAATCCAGTGCTTGACCCATAAGGCGTTCCGCCTTGGACTGGATNNCTGGTAGGCATCCAGCGCTGTGTGACACATAGGGCACGCCAGCGTCACAACATCGGCACCGGCGTCTCTGGCCGAGACGAGCACGTTGCCGGTCAGTCGGGCAGTCACATCGGCGTGAGAGATCGCCATCGCACCACCGCAGCACTTCGCCTTCATCGGGTAGTCGACGACCTCCCCCCCCAGCACGGCAACGAGTTCATCCATCCCCACCGGGCGCTCAGTGCTGTCGAAGACGTCCTTGGGACGGGTCAACATACAACCATAGTAGGCGGCCACACGGAGCCCGTACAGCGGATGCGCAACTTCCTGTGCCAGGCGCTCAAGACCGAATTCCTCCAAGAGCACATAGAGGGGATGCAACACCTCGACGTCGGTCGTGAGCTGCAACGTATGACCGTCAGCGCGCGCACCGGCCAGATGGTCATTGACCTTCGAACGTACCTGCTTGTCACCCGCCGCCTTCTTGCTAGCCCGACGCAGATTGCGGTAACAGCCACTGCACGGAGCAACGACGCGATCCAGCCCCTGGGCCTCAGCGAGCGCCAGATTACGAGCCGGCAAGAGCACTGCGGCATCGGGATTGTGAACGTCGGCATGAACGGCGCCACAGCAGGACCAGTCCTCCAGATCCACAAGCTCGATTCCCAGGTGGGCGAAGACGGCTCTCACAGAGTGATCGTACTCCTTCGCACCGGAAAGCAGGCTGCAACCCGGATAGTAAGCATACCTAGATCCGACGGTCATCCCTATCTCCCTCCGATGAAGTGCTGCAAGCCCGACCCATCTGCCGACGCCATCCCCTTCGGGCTGCCGCGCGCGAGAACGCCCAGCAGCAGGGCCACTAAGGCCGTGCCGATCAGGCCCAGGACTCCGAGCGTCAAATGCTCGGGATCACGGCGTTGATAGGAGCCGTTGCCTTCGGCGCCACGGCCGGCGAGACTCACACCCGAGGCGATCTTGATCTGTGTCGAATCCACGATCTCCATCGCAGCAATCTCCCGCGGTTCGGAGACACGCTCCGGCAGGAAGGGCAGTTTCCCCTTGACCAGCATCTTGAGCCCCAGCGGCACCATCTTGAGCAGGCCGGCCACGTCCAGCACCCGTAGGTAGTAGCGCACCAGGAGCTCGGGCTCGAAGAGCCGCCCATGGGTCTGGACCGTCTGCATGAAGGCATGACCGAACTCGGCTTCCTTGTCGTGGGCGTACCCCTTCTCCGCAGCCATCCGGCGCAAGTCCGCCATCAAGTCGGTGATCTCGATGCCGCGTGGGCACCGATTGGCACAGGAGTAACAGGACACGCAGCGCCACATATCGCGGCTGGTGAGGACCTCGGCCTCCATGCCTGCCTGGATCATATGAAGCATTCGCCGAGGGCCATACTCCATTTCATCGATCACGGGGCATGAGCCCGAGCAGGTACCGCACTGATAGCACTGCAGGACCAGGCGTCCGCCCTCTGTCTCAAGCACTTCGGCGAGGAAGGTGGATGAAACGGCAGCATCTGTCGACATATCATTCACCTCCCACGACGCGGGTAGCCGGCACCTGTCGCGCGGCAGCTTGCTGAACCGGGGTTGCGATACCCTGAAGCCTGGCCTCATCGCTGAGCTTGAGAACCTCGGCAACGCCGGGAACCACCTGCATCCGCCGCAGGAAGCGAGCCAGGTGGGGACGTGCAGCCTCATTCTCGGTCCGCACCTGTTCTACGCCCAGCTCACGTACCGTGCCGCTCATCTCTCGCATGATGCGCGACCACTTCGCCCCTTCGGTGGCGGAGACCGATTCGATCCGGAATCTGCCGGGCGAAATCCCGAGTTTCTCGAGCTGGACCGCCAGCCTGTCCATTCGCACCTGGGCGTGTTGACGTCCATCGATGTAGTGGCAGTCCTGCGGGTGGCAGCCGGAGACTAGAACCGCCCCGGCGCCCAGTCGGAAGGCCTCCATCACGAAATCGCGATCGACACGTCCGGCGCACATGACCATAATGTTGCGCGTGTTCGCCGGGTACTCGAAGTGGCTGACACCGGCATTGTCGGCCCCCATCCCGCTGCACCAACGACAGGTAAAGGCGAGGACCTTCTCCTCGGGACGATCCGCGAGCAGCGCGTGGATCTGAGCCAGTACTTGGCCGTCGGTGAAGTGGTGTTGGGTAATCGCATTGTGCGGACACTCTGCGACACAGGTACCACAAGCGTGGCACTTCGCCGGGATGATGCGCGTCGGCTCGCCGGAGCCGGGCCGGTTGTCGATTGCGCCATAGGGGCAGGCGTCGTAGCAGATCGTGCACTTCCCACCGCGCGCATTGACGCAGCGATCGGGATAGACGTAGGCCACGATCGGATCGATCTCCCACTCGTCGTGGGACAGAACCCGCGACGCACGTCCTGCGGCCCCGCTGCCCTGGCTCACGCTCAGGGGGATGTCCTTGGGGCCCTGGGCGGCACCGGCGAGATAGATGCCCTCGGTGGGGCTATCGATAGGCTTCAGCTTGGGATGCGACTCCATAAAGAAGCCATGGGTGTCGATCGGAACCGTGAGCACGCGCGCGAGCTCCTCCGAGCCGTCGGACGAGATCGCCGCCGTCGAGAGGCCCACCATATCGAACTCGTACTCGGCTGGACGGCCCAGACTGGCATTGTCGGCACGCACGATGAGATTCTTGGTGCCGAGCACCTCGCGGATCTCAGCAGGACGGCCCTGGACAAAGCGAATCCCCGCCTCACGAGCACGCTCGTAGAACTCTTCGTAGCTCTTGCCGGGCGTGCGGATATCAATTCTGAAGATGGTGATGTCCATCTCGGGATAGAGCCACTTGAGGAGCAGCGCGTTCTTGATGGTGTACATGCAGCAGAACCCACTGCAGTACTCATTATAGCGCTTGTCGCGCGACCCGACGCATTGGATCAGGCCAAGGCGCTTCGGCGTCGCCCCGTCAGAGGGCCGCACGAACTCGCCCACGGTCGGTCCTCCGGCGCAGTGGAGTCGCTCGATCTCCATCATCGTCGTCACGTTATCGTAGACCCCGAAGCCGTATTCCTCGATCTCGGTGGGATCCCAGGTGTCGTAACCTGTAGCAACGATGATCGTCCCCACCTCCAGGTCGATCATCTCGGGTTCCTCGGCGAAGTTGATCGCCTCCAGAGCGCCACACGCGTCTACGCACTTGTAGCACTCGATGCACGCGTCGCGATCGATGGTGTAGACGGAAGGAACCGCTTGAGCCATCGGCACGTAGATGGCCTTGCGTGGCCCCAATCCCTCCTCGAATTCGTTGGGAATATCGATGGGACAGACATCAACGCACAGGCCACAGCCGGTACAACGATCCAACAACACGTAGCGGGGCTTACGCTCCACTCTGACCTCGAAGTTGCCGATGTAGCCGTTGACCTCTCTGACCTCGGAATAGGTCAGCAGGCTGATGAAGGGGTTCTTGCCCACATCGACCATCTTGGGGGCCTCGATACAGATCGAGCAGTCCATCGTCGGGAATGTCTTGTCGAGCTGAGCCATTCGCCCACCGATCGTGGGGGACTTCTCCACGAGATAGGTCTCGATCTGCATATCGGCGAGGTCGAGCGCGGCGCTGATGCCGGCGATGCCACCGCCGATGACGAGGGCGCGCCGCGTCACAGGGACCTTGAACATGTCAAGCGGCTGGCTGTAGCTGACCTTCGCCACCGCCGACGCGACGATCTCCTTGGCCTTCTCCAGTGCATCGGCTTTTTCGTGCGAGTGCACCCACGAGGCGTGCTCACGGATGTTGGCCATCTCAAACATGAAGGGGTTGAGCCCCACCTCGGAGATACATGCGCGGAACGTCGGCTCATGCATAGCGACGCTGCATGCGGCAACCACGATGCGGTTCAGCCGATGCTCTTGGATATCGGCCTGAACGAGCGATTGACCGGGATCGGAGCACATATAGCGGTGTTCCTTGGCGATGGCGACGCCCGGTAACGTCTCTGCGTAGGCGACCACCTCAGAAGGCGTGATCACACTGGCGATATTCGATCCGCAATGGCAGACATAGACGCCGATCCTTAGCTCCTCGTCCTCCGGCGCCAGGCGTGCGTCCTCCGTCCTCCGACCGGCAGCCGCCGGCTCGCTGTCCTCAACAGCCTTACGATCAACCACTATTGGGCTCCTTCAATCTCATGTCGACCGAGGCCCACCCTAGCGTAGGGCTTCCTCGGTGACGAGCTTGTGCCGGGCACGCTGCGCCCGCTGATCGGGCGTCGTGAGTTCGAGCGCGTCCTTGGGGCACCAAAGAACACATTGCGGCCCCTCTTCCTCATCCTCGCACTGATCACAGATCTCGGCCACCTTCGTCAGGGGGTTGATCGAGATCGCGCCAAAATCGCATGCCTCAATGCACCAAGCGCAGCCGTCACAGAGGTCCTCGTTGAGACGAATGATCCCGGTCTCGTGATCCTGCTCGAGCGCATCGCGCGTACACACCGTCACACAGGGAGCGTTCTCACAGGTCCTACAGGCGACCGCCGTGATCAGTATCTCGTCCACGCGCACGGTCCGGATGCGGCTGCGGTAGGTGTTGTACTCACCGGTCTTGGTGAACGAACAGACGTACTCGCAGAGCTGACAGCCGATGCATTTCTCCGGATCGCACGTGATGTACTTGTACCTCGACGTTGAGCTCTTCATCGTGCCTGACTCCTTCCTCGCTAGACCCCGATTTCCTCGGCGATGTCGTTCATCCCTAATTCGATGAGCTTCGCCTTGGGAATCAGGCCATCCCGCGTCCACCCCTTCGCTTCATAATAGAGGTCCTTCATATACTCCAGTTCGTCCTCAGTCACGACATGGCCTGCGGAAGGGCCTTTGGTCATCGGATCGTGGTGCCACCGATAGTTCAGAGCATCGTGTTCGCGCTTCCAGCCCTCGCGAATGTTGAAGGCCTTCTTGATCGTGAAGGCACGCTCGCCGATGAGGTCAACGTCGCTGACATCAAAGCTCCAGCCGGTCGTAGCGTTGATCAGCTGCGCGATCGTGGGCCACGCGCCTGCCCGATCGGCCTTGCCGGTGAAGCATCGGCGGATGAACTTGCAGAGCGGCAGTGTGTCGTAGACAGCCGCGTACTCCTCGGTGTCTTTCGCCAGCGCTCCGCGCGTCTCGTCGACGGCAAATCGATCGACCTCACCCTTGATATCAGGATCGTAGGCCGCGGTTCGGTTATGACATCCCCCCCGCGTGCCGACGGCGAGGCCAAGCGCGAAGGTCTTTAGTCCACGCGCATCGTAGCCGGGATTCTCGAGGCCCTTCACGTGCATCGCCCATTTGTAGGACTCCGTGCCGCGCTCCTTGTCGATCTGCGCGCTGGCCCGCATGGTGCCCAGTGAGAGCAGGGCCCCGATGCCCTCGCGGTCGCGGATCAACTCAGTAATCGTCACCCCGGCCTCTCCGTCACCGAAGTTAGCCTCAAACCCCTCGGGATACTTGGCGCAGGCGAAGTCCTCTTTCGTGAAGACGCCCCGCTCGTAGGATTCCATAGCCCACGAGACGGTCACACCGTTGCTCATCGCATCCATCCCCGCACGGTCGCAGATGTCGATCATCTTGATGATCGCGTTCATGTCGCTGATACCACAGTTGGGGCCGTTGGCGAAGAGACACTCATACTCAATCCCCGTCATCGCGCCGGCATAGAGGCCCTGCTTCGCCGCAGAGACCTGCTCACAGGCGATGGGGCACTGTGCGCAAGCGATCTTCTTGACCTTATGGTGCTCCTCGAGGTACTCACCACTGACCGCCTCTGCACCCTCGAAGACGCCCTCCTGATAGTTGCGCGTCGGCAGGAGGCCCAAGTTGTTCATGTTCAGCACGTTGGTGGCGGTGCCGAGGACACGGTATTTCGAGGTATGGGGGCCCTGTGAGGCCTCAATGATGTCAAAAGACATCTCCATCAGCGTGTCAGGATCTGCCACGCGCACGCCCTGCGTACCGCGCACAGAGAGCGCCTTCAACCTCTTGCTGGCCCATACGGCGCCGTGACCGGTGCGCCCTGCCTGTCGCCCGTCATTGGTGACGTTCGCGAACAGAACCCCGTGTTCCCCGGCGGGGCCGATGGTCGCGGAACGCACCTGATCGTCGGCGAGCTCCTCCCGGATGGCCTCCTCTGTCTCGAAGGTCCCCATACCGAGATACTTATCCGCCTTGCGGAAGAGCACCCGCTCGTCATCGATCAGTAGGTTCACCCAACTGTCGGAGGCACCGTGGATCACGATGCCGTCCCAACCCGTGCGTTTGAGCGCGACCGAGAACCAGCTTCCCGATAGGCTGTCGCCGACCCATCCGGTAAGTGGCGACTTCGATGCGAGTCCGTACTTGCCCCCTACAGGCACCGGGGTGCCGGCGAAGATACCGTTAGCTATGCAGATGGGGTTTTCCGGCGATAGGGGGTCGCACCCCGGCTGGATGTTCTCCCAGAGCAGGCGTGAGGCCATCGATACGCCGCCGATGTACATCTGATACCAGCTCTCAGGCTTGTCCTCCGTCCACGTACGCCGGGTTGTCAGATCAATATGCAGAATCTTCCCATGATAGCCATACATGCAGCTTCCTCCTTCTTGGGGATGCGGGTAGATCAGCCGCCAGCCAGAATCGACATCAGGATCAGCCGGTCGCCATGCGACGGCGCCTGATCCAGTTGCGTTGGCTGGATCATGTACTTGCCGTTGAGGTTGAGCATATTCGAGGACTTCAGGGCGGCGAAGCTAGGGTCGATGACCTCTCCCACCAACTCCGGATACGTAGCGCCCAACTTCTCGAGGATCTCACGGAAGGTCGTGCCATCCTCCAGGCTAAGTGAAACGCGGGGCCTTCGCGTGAGCACGCGCGACAGACCGGCGAACTCAACAGTCACTTCCATAGCCCTCCTCCAACAGTATCGTAACGGAATGCTATGCTTGCCGGGTGTGCCCGGCAAGCCGGGCACACCGATTATACTCCAACTTGAGCGCCCCTGTAGGGACAATCGTCGCGCCGCAGACCTGACAACTAACACGCGCACTGCAGCGAGACAGGGCCCCAAGCTCGCCGACCCCTAGCGGCATCGAGACGCGAACCACCTGCAGCGGGCTAACTCTACTCCTGCACCTCGACATCAACCACCGTACCGGCATCGGCGCCCGAGGGTTCCTCATCCTTCACGAGAGCCGGCGGCTGGAGTTGCGGAGGTTTGAGATCCTGAGGCATGATCGTCTCACCACGGAAATAGGCACCTTCGTTGACCAACAGTGACTTCACGGTGAGATCGCCCCAGACACGTCCGGTGTCCAGGATCTCGACACGGGTCGCCGTGACGTTACCCTGAATGGCGCCGGCGACAGAGATGTTGTTCGCCTTGATCTGTGCGCGTATCTTGGCGCTCTCGGTCACGACGAGGTTCCCGGTCAGCTCGATCGTACCCTCAACGATGCCATCCACGCGCAACCCTCCATCACCCTGCACATCGCCCTTTATATGGGTGTTGGGGCCGATCGTCGATTCGATCGGGGAGGATGTAGACGGACGGCTGGGTGTCGGTGTTCTGGGCGATGGATCCAGCGTCGGCTGATTCTTGCCCTTCCCTCCAAGAAACGACATTGACTTCCTCCTAGTGTTGTAGTTGTGCCGCCAACCTGAGCTCCGCGGCGGCCACCGGGTCACGGCACCCCAGACCAGCGGCTAGCCTAAAACCATCATAGGACCATCGGACTGCGTGTCAAGCACCGGTGATCGACGCCGGCTACGGCGCGGTCCCCATCGTACCACGCGCCTCAGCCAGCGCTCGCTGCTCATCGGCGCTCAGACTATAAGTCGAGCGCCAGTTCTCCAGAGGCTTTGCATAGACCCGCACCTCGTCGCCGCTGTGCAGGCCTGTGACCACGGCCCCGTGGCCTACCGCATCCACCAACGCCAAGGAGAAGCTCTGGTCTCCTCCCACCCCCTCAAAAGCATTGTACCGCACCACCCCTACCCCCTGGACGGTATGGGGAACAAGAGCCGCGATGTGCTCCTGACCGCGCACCAGTCGTTGCAGCAGCACGTCGTGAGCATCGAGCCGCTTGACGAGGGGCAACAGAACGGCCTGTTCCGGCACCGCCGAGAGGGCATCGGCGATCTCCAAGAGGCTTTCGTAGCGCTCCTGCAGGCTGACGATCCGTCGCTCAAGGGTGTAGATCCAGTACGCTGCCACGAAGAGCAGAATGGTGCCGGCTATCACCCATGGTATGAGTACGCTGTCCAAACCCACCTCCAACCGTCGGCCTAGCGGATGACCTGAAGATGCCCGAGAATGAGGCGATCACCGACCATCATACCATCGACGCTCAGCTGAGCAATGCGGCGAACACTCCCCATCTCGTACATGCCGACCTCGACCGTATAGAGGCCCTCGGGCATATCAGAGCGGAGAACCAGCCGGTAGGGGTCGGTCATTCGCTGTCCCGGCAGCCATTTCGGAAACCACAGATAGGATGGAAACGCCCCGCCGAGAGGCGTATAGTCGTGCCCCAACCAGAGGTTGCCATCAGCATCCATCACATGGATGAAGACCGTGTAGCTGGTCTCGGGGGGCGCGAGAGCCTGCCACGTGAGGTCTAGATGCAGTGGCTGCCCCGCCCGGACGCGCAGTGGCTGCTGCCAGACACCGTTGCGCATGCGGAGTCCGGCACGCGCTCGAGCGGAGACCAGAGCGACCTGATTCCCCAAATTCGTCAGGGCCCGACCCACGGTTGCGGACGCACGCCGAGCCTCCTTCGCCTCAGTGATCTCAATCGTGCCGAGGGAGAGCCTGACCGAACCATCAGGCAACAGCAGCGGGCGCCGCCCATCGCTGAGTGCATCGTACCGCAGGTCGAGAGGGTACTCGCCCGGAGGCAGATCAAAGGGCACGTGCAACAGGTATCGCTCGACGATCACTTCACCGGGCTGCCATTCCGGCGTCAGGCGCCGGCTGTCGGTCGTCCAGGCCTGCTCAACGGCACCCAGGTCCGCCACCGGCATAAGGATCTCCGAGGTTGAGACCGGTACGCGGGCATAGAGGGTGAGCGGCAGCGTAGCCCCTTGCTTCACACGACGATCCGCAAGATCGTAGCCCAGCATCTCCAATTGCCCATCATCCCAAGCAGCATGGAGCGCGACCTGCGGCGTGCCGACGTCTAGCGCCGGAGGTTCCAGGACACGCCACAGCGAACCGTCCGGTCGCAACCGGAAGCCCAGCTGGCGTACGTCCCGCCGGTAGTTTGTGAGATAGACAGGTCCAGAGGCCAAGTTCGCCATGACACTCTCAACCCACGGCGTGGCCCCCGTAACATAGACAGGACGTAGATCCTCAGCGTGGAAGGATACACCTTCAGCCAAGATCGTGTAGAAGAAGGGCGTCAGATGCTCCCAATCCGATACCAGAGCAGCGCTCTCCCCACGGCCTGCGAAGCGCTCCCGCAGCTCCGCGACAAAGGCGTCCGCATCGTGCCACGTGCGTAGCGAGATCCTTGGCAGGTGTCCGTAGCCACGCACGCAGAGGACGAGGGCCAGCGTCACCGATCCGGCGAAGCGTCCCCATCGTCCAAGCGCGCCCAGGCTTCGAAGGCCGGCCGCGATGCCCAGACCCAGCGGCAGGCCCAGAGCGACCAAGGGATGCAGCAGGTAGGCCATGACATCCTGCACGGAGTTCATCGTGAAGGCAAGATGGCCCAACAGGAATCCACACCACAGAACGCCAAGCCGGGGACGCGTCGCGATCAGGCTCACGATGCCTAACGCCATGACGGCGATGAGGAGCCAGCCATATTGCAGCTGAAGCAGCGTGACGAAGACCCGCAGTCGATCGACCTGATCAGCGAGGCCGAAGTGGAAGAGGTTGACCCGCAGCCCCTGAGCAGTTGCGTGCCGGAGGAAACCGTCCAGGGTATGCATATCGGTTGGGCCGAACGGCGTCTGAGGGCTGCGCAGCGGGAAGTAGAGCCAGGGCGAGAGACCCGCAGCAGTCGCCAGCACGCCACCGACGATCATTCTGATCTCACTGATGATCTTCGGTCTGTGAAGGAGGATGTAGACCAGGTAGGCCGGAATGCCCCACACGGTGATGGGATGGTGTGTCACGCCGATGCCGACCATGAAAGCGAGGACGATGAGCCATCCCGCCTTGTCTGCCTCCTGCCACCGGACGAGAAGCCACAGGTGCGTTGACGTGATGGCGGCGCTGAGGATGTGGGCGTTGGCATGGATGCTGTGCTGCCAGAGATCGGGCATCAACGCGACGGAGACACCGGTAATCGCCGCGACAATGGCGGGCCAGAGTCCGGACCGCAGGCCCTCCCCGCCCTCGCCTGCGCTCAAGACACGTAAGGTGATCGCGGCAATCCGTGAGACCGCCCACGCACCCGCGACGGCAGCCAGCAGATTCGTCCGGTAGGCGATCGAGCCGACGGCGACCAACCGCTGCCAGACTCCGGCCAGAAGCGTATAGAAGGCATAGCCGGGAGGGTGCGCGATGCCCCAGATCGCGGGGATGAACTGGTACTCGGAGGGGTCCCCGAAGACGGTGCCGGGCGCAGCCGTCATCCCATAGAGGACCAGGGCACCGGCGAAGAGCACAAGTGGCGTGAGTCCCCACGGTTCCCTGCGGGTAACGGCTGCCACAGCGGGTGAAGGTTGACTCGACGAACTCAGAACACCCATAGGTTGATCATTATAACACAGTCTTGTCTTTGCTTTCTCACGTGGTTATAATCACCGCGACGTTCGCCCGCACCCCTCACCCAATGCATACCCGCGGGCCGTAGACTGCAGGAGGCAGCGCATGGAGTCAACCCGCATCCCGATTGCGACGATAGCCGTCGTGCTCATCGTCGCGACCTTGCTCGTCTGCAGTTGCTGTCTGTGCAGCGCAACGGCATTCCTGTGGGTGACACCGACAGACCGCACCATTGATCCGCGGGACGGCGACGTCACGCCGTGGCAACGGGACCAGGATCCTGTCGCCCAGGTCACGGCGTCGCCTCCAACCGTGGCTCCGGTACCTGATGAAGCCGAGGAGACTCTCAGGGCCCTTGAAGAGGCCGAGATACCCATCGCGGACCTCCATGAACTGGGCATTCGGTACCTCGGCGTGCCGGAGGATACAGCTCGCGTTGTCCGCACGACCAGCCCTGATTACGAGGTCGGCACGGTACGCAGCTTCCAGGTGTCCAACCTTGACACTGACGAGACCTTTGAGATCGATGCACGCCTGGCCTACAAGACGGAACATGTCTACATGTGGATGGAAGAGGGGCTGCGCTTCGACCAGCGGGATGTTGAGGAGGCTGCCGACCTCTTCGAGGAGCATACCTATCTCACCACGCGCGAGTTTTTCGGGTCAGAGTGGACGCCTGGCATCGATGGCGATCCGCATCTGAGTATCCTGNNCGGCTACTTCTCCAGCCCCGATCAATACGTGCGCGCCGTCCGGGAAGACTCCAACGAGATGGAGATGTTCTACATCCATGTCGACCGGTGGACCGAGATCGGGGATCCCTTTTACAATGGCGTGCTCGCCCATGAGTTCCAGCATATGATCCACTGGAACAATGACCGTAACGAGACGACCTGGCTCAATGAGGGGTGCTCCGAGCTCGCTATGGCCCTCAACGATCGTACCTATCCTGAGGGGCCGGGCAGGTATGACGTGGGCGGGAGCGAGTATGCCTACCTCGATCAGCCGGACACGCAGCTCAACACCTGGCCCGAGGTGAGTCAGACTGGGTCGGCGGCGCCACACTATGGGGCATCCTACTCGTTTATGAGTTACTTCCTCGATCGATTTGGAGAGGAGGCCACCAAAGCGCTGGTCGCCCACCCTGAGAACGGCTTGAGAAGCGTGGATCTTGTTCTGGCCGACGAGCTCGGATTGAATATGGACCATAGGGAGCTCTTCGCTGACTGGGTCATCGCCAACCTCATCGACGACCCGTCGGTGGACGAGGGTCAGTACAGCTACGTCGAACTCGACATCGATGACCCCGCCATTGACGTTTCGTTCTCGCGCAATGCCACCTATCCGCAGACCCGGCGCAGTACGGTGCATCAGTACGCCGTCGATTACGTCGAGATCGAGGGACAGCGCCCACTCGAGCTGACCTTCACAGGCGACAGCCAGGTGCGCTTGATGGACACCGACGCCTACAGCGGCAAGTACCTCTGGTGGTCAAATCGTGCCGATGAATCGGCGACCAAGCTCACGCGCCGCGTCGACCTCTCATCGGCAACCGCGGCTGAGCTGTCGTTCCAGAGTTGGTATCACATCGAGGAAGACTGGGATTACGCCTACGTTGTCGTGGGCACCGGCGACGACGGCGTACTTCCCGACGACCTGGGCAGTTCTGAGATCCGGTGGCACATTCTGGACGATCCGGCCCTATCCTGCACGACCACGAACCCCAACAACGGCAACCTTGGCTGCGGCCTGACCGGCCTGAGTTCGGGATGGCAACGGCTCAGCGCCGATCTGGACGCCTATGTCGGGCAGGAAATCGCCCTGAGATTTGAGTACATCACCGATGCCGCTGTGAACCAAGCCGGTCTCGCCATCGACGACATTGAGCTGGTCGTGGACGGTCAGATCATGCTCTCCGACGACGTGGAGTCCGGCGAAGGCGAGTGGATCGCCGAGGGCTTCGTGCGACACGCCAACGTACTCCGGCAAGGCTGGCTGCTGCAACTCGTGACCTTCGCTCAAGACGGCACAACGGAGGTCACCAGGCTACTGGCCGACGATCTCCTAACATCGGGGGCCTGGTCCATCCCACTTGACAGGGACGTACCGAGGGCGGTTCTCGCGGTTTCGGCCCTTGCCCCGGTCACCACCGAGAGTGCGACCTATGAGTTCAGCTTGAGCGTGGGACCCTGATCCCGTGACAGGCACGCAAGGCGAACTAGCTGCAGCCCCAGTCGGGGTCTTCGACTCCGGCGTCGGTGGACTGTCGGTGTGGCGCCAGATCGCAGCACAGCTCCCTGATGAGAACACCCTCTACCTAGCGGACCAAGCGCACATCCCCTATGGTCCCCGCTCGCTCGAGGAGATCTGGGATTTCTCAGAGGCCATCGCTTTTTTCCTGATGGAGCAGGGCGCCAAAGCTATCGTCGTCGCCTGCAACACAGCATCGGGCGCGGCCCTGCAGTCCCTCCGCCGGAGGTTCCCTACCCTGCCCTTCATCGGGATGGAACCGGCGGTCAAACCCGCGGCAGAGCACACAGCGACCGGCGCCGTCGGCGTCATCGCCACCCCAACGACCTTCCAGGGCGAGCTTTTTCAGCGCCTGGCGAGTCGCTTCGGGCGCGACGTAGCGATCCACACGCAGATCTGCCCCGGTCTTGTTGAGGCCGTGGAGCGAGGCGAGTTGGCGACGAGCCAGACACAGCAGTTGCTGGCAGAGTGCCTGGGCCCGTTGATGGCTGAGAACATCGATGAGCTCGTATTGGGATGTACACACTATCCCTTCTTGACCCCTGTCATCCGTGACCTCGTGGGCCCGTCGGTCGAGATCATCGACCCGGCCCCCGCTGTTGCCCGCCAGGTGCGCCGCGTGCTTACTGATGCCTGTCTTCTCAACGCGACATCGTCCCCACCCCGCCATACCTTCTACACGACGGGTGAGACCGCCAAACTCAGCGGNNGTAGACCCTCCTCGACCTAAAGGCTCACACAGAACAATTGTTCTGGTCGAATGGCGGTATTCGCATAGGCGATAGGTCATTACGTGCGGGGTGATATCGCATGTGGTTGGCGAGTGCTATCACTACGCGAAGAGGCGGGCCTTGGGTCGCGGCTGTTGACTTTCTGCGATCGTTCACTATAGTGCACCTTGGTCAACCACCTGAGGCGCACGTAAGGATGCGTGGGAACACTACACCATGAGGCCGTCTCGAGCTCAACTCATCAGGATCATCCTGCTCAGCATCCCTGTGGTCGCGATGCTTGTCCTGGCTGCCGGCCTCCCGCAGCTGGAACTGACGCCCGGCGTACCTTTCGAGCAGATCTGGCAATTCCTCCTGGATCAGTTCAGGGGCGGAGAGGATGTGCGCGGCGGGCTTGCCCCCCTCATCGGCAATGCCGATCTGCTCATACGCATCATGCAGACGATCTTCGTCTTTGCGCTCGTGCTCTTTCCCCTAGCCGTCATCATGGTGATGCTCGATCCGGAACTGCGCAAGCGCGTGGTGCGGACCCTCTTGGTGATGGTCCTCATCTTCACGCTCGCCGGGATGTGGCTGAACAACCTAACCGAGCTAGAGGAAGGTGAGGACGACATCTTCGGGGCGCCAGGGAATCTGGACGACCTACGGGGAGGCGCAGACCCCTTCACCGACGAGTCGTTTGACGTCGAGGGTGTGCCTTCATGGATCCCCCTGGGCCTCAGCCTTGTCGCCGGCCTGCTGGTCGCCCTCATCGTGATCAGCGTCGTGCGGCAGGTTCGGCGCGACCGCCTGGAACGAGAAGCCTCCCTGGCACCGTTCGCTCGCCGCGTCGAGATGGCTCTTGACGAACTCGAGCAGGGCGGCGATCTCCAGAACACAATCACGCGATGTTACGCCGAGATGATCCACATGGTGCGTGAGCAGCGTGGTGTACAACGCGGAAGTACGGTGACCGCCCGCGAGTTCACCGACCATCTCATCCGCGCCAAGATGCCGCCCAGCGCCGTCAACCGGCTCACTCAGCTCTTCGAGAGTGTAAGGTATGGGCTTGGCGGTGTAGGGCCACAGGACGAGACCGACGCGATCACCAGCCTCCAGGCCATTGCCGACGCTTGTAGGAGTCTGTCGTGAGCTCAGTGCTACCCAGACTCAAGCGAGTGCTGCCGCTCCTAGCTGTCCTGCTGGCCCTGGCCCTACCCCTGATGTTCCTTCTCGAGGACTTCATGCGTGAGGCCATTGTCCTACCCCTAGCCTACCTCGGCTGGCTTCTAGGCATCATCCTCGATGCTCTGCCGCAT
>NPIE01018694.1_pt1 | contig 18416 bp, 13 predicted proteins | sample 8637661 | NCBI WGS metagenome assembly NPIE01 (sample SAMN07420842, study PRJNA396082) | bioreactor metagenome | isolation source: sample BA12 brine-fed electro-methanogenic bioreactor BA | place: Japan: Kochi | collected 2016-12-09
CACCATCCCGACCCAACCCGATCCTCATCAGCACCATCAAAGTGCACGCGATTGATTTTGAGGATGGTGTGATCGTTACGCCGTTTATTGATGCAGCCGATCAGACGCCGGTTTTGGATATTAAACCCTATTTCTCCATGGAAAGAGTACGCGATTGTGCGGAACCGCAGTGGTGCCAGCATTGGCCCAAGTGGCAGGAGGATACTGGTACGTTTGACTGGCGCAGCGAGATCGTGATTTGAGGGATTAGGATTTAGTATTGAGGGTTGAGTTTTGGGTTTTGAGGAAAAGATTTAGGACGCGGGGGCGCAAAGAAAAAAAAGACGCAAAGGGATGTGGAAATTCGGATGCTTGACCTCGGTTTTAGCTACGGGGGCAGGCCTGTCATCTCCTCAATTTTCCTTGTCGGCGATTACGTGGTTAATCTTTAAGCCTTTGTCAACGCGGTAAAGCTGATCGGACTTTGTTGTTGCGGTTTGTTGGCTAGGCGACCCAACTGCCCTGGCGAGTGCCTGGATCACATATGTATTCAAACTCACACCTTCTTCATCTGAAAGCTCAACCAACGCACGGTGCAAAGATTTGGGTAAACGCACCACAAATTTACCACTGAAATCATCTTCCATACGAGGTTCAGGGATAGCTACGCCATCTTCCAGGGCTATTTCAATCCAACTGCGCAATGCGTCAAAAATCATTTCTTCCAATTCTTCAAACGTATCCGCCTGGGTAATACAACCAGGCAACTCTTTGACCTTGGCAACCCAACCAGGATTATCTTCGGAATGATCCTGTGTAACCTCAATCCTGTAAGGGAGATTCATATAATAATCCAATTTTTTGTTAATATTTTTCATCCATCACCACTTTTATCTGTCATCAAATTCCATTATTCTTTCGATCACTTCCAAAGCTTTCTTTACATAGATCGATTTTAAGAATGGTTTTTTGACTGGAACTGTTAATATGATGTCGTCTTTACGAAAAACCACATGGCTGGTGCCACTTTGCCGCTTAGAAAAACCACATTGCTGGTGCCACTTTGCCGCTTAGAAAACCCTATTTTCAGACGAATCTTTTCTAGCTCTTCATAGCGGACGTTTTTTGGATTTTGCCTGAGCCGTGCCAATTCCTTCTCAAACTTACTCACAAACAACTCCTATAGTATCACATACAGTACTAAATATCAACTACACGATAATGGAATAACGACGTGATGGATTTTTTTCTCTTCATAAAATTAAAAACCTACTTGATTATAGATCAAATCTGCCCTTTAAAAGTTTACCTATCTCGGATTTAGTTCCTGGGCGAAGCAACCGGAGCCAGGTTCGTGGCTTACGATGGATCACCTGTGCCGATTGCCTGTGCCACGAAGCGGTGCTATCGCCCCTTCGGAATTCTACTCTCGTCGAATGGGACGATGTTTTTGCACTTCGGGTAATTGGAGCAGCCCCAGAAGCGTTTGCCTTGATTTGGGCCGGATTTAGCCGATCTCATTAACATCTCTGCTCCACATTTAGTACAGCGCGGTGTACAAGGATTGTTTCGGTTCGTCATCGGTGGACAAGGGCTGGTTGGCATCCACGGTGATGTGCGACTGGAGCGGCGCCAGTACTTCTTGTAGTCAATAGGTATGTTTTACTGCTACAAGCAATCATGGGATCCCGGCAGCTGCAAAAACCTGATCCACAAATTGATCACGCTCTTTGCGGTCATCACGTCCGGCTTTTGTCTTCCAGTTCGATGCCCAGGAATGGTCGCATCGCCTGCGGGTTGCAAAGCAAGAAGTCGACATGTTCCCGGTCGATCTTGTTGGTGTAGATGCGGTACTTAGAAGCATCACCGGATTTGACATAGAAAATATCTCCCAGAGAGACCTTGCTCAAAACCTGCGCACTCTCCCCCACGACTGTTCTGACCACATGATAGAAGCTGATTTCGGCATTGGAGAGAAAACTATCGCGAAGATTATATGGAAATTCCGGCTTCGCTTGTGGTTTTCCTTTCTCCTCTTTGGAACCAAGAAAATCGCCGATGAGGTCGACAACGTCGTCGAGAGCTTCTTTGGACAAGCCCATTGCCAAGAATACCTCGAATGATTGAGAATTTTTCTGATGATATGGTGTACCCTTCTTTGGGTTGATGGTGACCCCTTGTTTTTATTAAGTGTAGCACAAGAATTAATTTTGTTTGTTTGGTATAAAATTAGATAAGTGATTATAGTGGAATAATAAATACAAACAATTGAGGAATGAAAAAATGACGAATAAATTTACATGGGTTCCAATCTATCAAGAGCTTGCCGATAAACTGGTGGAATGGGAAGATAAACAGAAAGAATTAATCGAATTCATCGAAACCCTTCGAAAAATGAACCTTGTAGTGACCAGTATGACAGATAAAGATGATAAAGGTGCTACTTTTTTATTAAATGAAATTGATCCTTTCACATTTTTTGGAGTTTTCAATAGAGGAATACGATTAGAACAACGAATTTTGATTTTAACTGAGATTAAAAAATTTTTTAATTTATCCAGTCCCATTCCAACGGATTTTGATGGAATCCCAATATTAAATAATCAAAAATCCTGGTATTTCGCATTTGCGTACTCTCGCAACCCACAAGATGTACCTCGTCTTTGGAAAGTTTTCAGATTAGCTTTAGGGCAAGACCCCCTAAATAATGATAATTTTTTTGATGCGTTTGATGATGCATTGCTTGTAAAGAATACAAATATTAATTTAACCATGGGGTTGTTTTGGATTCGACCGGATACATTCTTAAATTTAGATAACACCACAAGACAAGCATTAAAAATAGAATTACCTTCTAAAGGTTTAAACCACAATTTTTATATCGAGACAATAAAAAAGGTAAAAAATATTGGGAAACCCTTTTATGAGGTATCCCTTGATTCATGGAATAAAATTATTGGTACTCCGCAGCCAGGGCCAATCAAAAAAGATATAGATTATTGGTTAGTTGGTGCTTATTGGAACAGCGAAACCCCAGCAGATCAAACTGAAAATTTTTTGGCTGAAGGTATCTGGATGAATGGATATGATGATAAGTACATAGATGAAGTTAAATCCATGAAAGTTGGAGATAAAATTGCTATCAAATCTTCATTCACACAAAGATTGAATTTACCATTCGACAATCAAAATAAAACTGTTTCTGTAAATATCATTAAGGCAATTGGCACAATTGTTTCAAATAGAAATGATGGAAGAACCGTGGAAGTGGAATGGGATCCGGATTTTAAGGAAAAAAGCTGGTATTTTTACACATCAAGAAATACTGTTTGGCACTTAAATACATCTGATGACAATGAATGGAAGAAAGCTGTTGAAAATTTAATTCGATTTGTTTGGTTTGGGGAAAAACAAAATTATGACTGGTTTATCAAAGAGTGGTGGGGTAAGGGTGGTGAAGGTGGAAATCAAGGACCTATTGAACCTCCCGGGATAACAAAAGGACCAAACGAACTTTATTCTATCGATGATATGATCACCTCCGGAGTTTTTCTTGAAAGAGATGAGATTGAAGATATCATTGAACGCTTGCAAGATAAGAAAGCAATTATTCTGCAAGGACCCCCTGGTGTAGGAAAAACATTTGTAGCCAAAAAATTGGCATATGCATTGATGGGAGAAATTGATGTAGAAAGATTAGAGTTTGTTCAATTTCATCAATCGTATTCATATGATGATTTTGTGAGAGGATACCGTCCACTTCCAGATAAACCGGGAACATTCGGATTAATAGATGGAATTTTCTATGAATTTTGTCAAAAAGCAAAAGATGACCCAGAACACGAATACGTATTTATCAGGGATGAGATTAATAGAGGAAACCTGAGTCAAATATTTGGTGAAATCTTAATGTTAATAGAACACGACAAACGCGGACAAGAATATTCAGTTCCATTGGTTTATCGCCATGAAAACGAACCTCGCTTCTCTATTCCATCAAATTTGTATTTAATGGGATTGATGAACCTGGCAGATCGCTCTTTAGCATTGGTCGATTATGCATTACGCAGACGTTTTGCTTTCATACCATTACAACCAAAATATCAAAGTGAGATTTTTAGAAACTGGTTAGAAGAAAAATCAATGAACATTGATTTGCTAAATATGATTATTGCTAAATTTATAGCTTTAAATGAAGACATTAAAAATGACCCATTGCTTGGAGAAAACTATCAAATTGGTCATAGTTATTTTTGCCCGCGAGGAGATAGTTTTGAAAAATTGGATAAAAAATGGTACCTAAGTGTAGTTAAAACAGAAATTTTGCCATTATTGAAAGAATATTGGTTTGATAACCCAACGAAATACGTAGAGGTAGAAAGCACATTAATTTCCTGATGGAGTTATTAATAGGGGAAGATAACGACGAATTGTATATTACTGAATATGGCATACCAATCCGCAATATCTGGCATATGTTATTGTATGCCTGGGGGAACCCTCCGATAGAGAGGATCGGTAAACTAAGTAATATAGAAGATGCTCCAACCATAGATTCACTGTTTGCAAATATTTTATTGAGTCTTCTACAACAGAGATTGAGAATCGGGCTGAGTAGAAATTACCTTGAAGAAAACCATCTCATTAAAGGAATACGAGGGAAAATAGATTTTTCCAGTTCAATAAAAAATCAAACTTTTGAAAAAAACCATGCATTTTGTGATTTTGATGTTTTTACTCAAAATGTACCAAAGAACCAAATTATAAAGTCCACAATTTTTAAGTTAATCCAAACTGGAAAATTTGGAGCAGATAAAACCAAAGCGAATAACTTGCGCCATTCTCTCCGTCTTATCTTCAGGTCATTGAGCGAAGTTGACATCATTGAAATTCGACCAGACCATTTCAAAACACAGCAAATTGGAAGAAATGATCGAGACTATAAATTGATGTTATCTCTCTGTGAACTAATTTACCTCCATCAAATGCCGATCGGTCCTGGAAAAAGCAAACAGCTACTGGATGTAACCCGTAATGCCCTGGTTTTGCATGAAATTTACGAGAAATTCATAGCTAATTTTTACTGTTTGAATTTAACTAGCTGGGCAGTTGAACCTCAGAAAAAATTTGAATGGTTTGATGATAACGCAAATAATTATTTACCAATTATGAAGCCTGATATTGTTTTTACCAATAAAGAAAACGGTCAAATTGTAATCCTGGACACCAAATTTACAGCGAGAAGTCTAATCGCCAATCAATGGGGTAAAAAAATATTCAACCAATCCAATCTTTATCAAATTTACTCTTATCTAAAGACCCAGGAACTCACATCAGAGGCTTTCAGACAAGCAGAAGGGATCTTATTGTATCCAACAATCGACAGCCAACCTTTACATGAAAAGATCATTTTGCCTGGTCATACAATTAGAATAGAAACCATTGATTTAGCAAAAGATTGGCAACACATTGAAATCGAGTTGTTGAAAATTTTAGAATNNGAACAATAATATCAGGAGGGAATAATGTATCTACACGAAGCTATAGCAAAGGTATTAACAGAAAAAAACCGCCCAATGCCGGCTCTCGAACTGGCTGATGAAATCAACCATCGAAAACTATATATCAAGAAGGATAAGTCCTTAATTGAACCTTCCCAAATTCATGCCAGGGTTAAAAACTATCCTCAATTGTTTCGTAAGAGAGATGGGTTGATTAGCCTGAGGGAAGAATGATTTTTAATTATTTTTAGAAATTTGGGACGAACCTCTTTTCTCAACCACTTTTTTGTTCAATTATCTTCCTCCCAATTATCTTCATATTTCTTTATTTTAGAATTATCGAATTCATAATAATCCACTGATTTCTTTGAAATACCAATTTCGTAAAATAACAATAAATCTAAGAGTTTTTCTCCATCAATCAATGTAATTGGAGCAGCGTTCTGGTCAAGTGCTGCTTTTTTTGCCCCAGAAGCAAATGTGCCAACCGTAATAATCGTACCTCTAAAAGCCGAAAATCGATATAATGAACCTCTTAATAAATCTACAATCGTGCGATTTATTGAACCTGATCGTCGTTTTACCTGCACAACCTCTCGCACCGAACTAATGCCTAATTCAATATCAGCGACAACATCTACTCCTTTATCGTTGCTTGCAGATGTCACTTGAACATTTGAATAACCCATTTCCTCCAATAACATTCCAATCAAATTTTCAAACCCATATGGATCCATTTGACTTAAATACTCAATTAATTGCTTCCTAGCTTCTTTGGTTAACGACTGGGCTATACTACTTAATTCCGGTTGACGGACATTGATTACCCTCCCTGGAATAAACGTCGAATATTTTTTTAAGTACTCAATTCCTAATTCTGATATCTCATAAAAGATACTGCCAGTCTTTTTGATAAGCTTTCTATCAATCAGATTGACCATTCGGTCATACAAAGCAGACTTGAACACAGAATCACTTCTGTAATTTGTGTAAGTATTGCAGAATTCTACAAATGACGGCAAAATATCTCTTCTTTTTCCCGGACTATGTTCACTAACAGCTTGAAGAACACTCAGTAACCCTTCTGAAGCATCTATTTCTGCAATCATATCACTGTCAGATTCAGCAATAAAACTCCTACCTCGTGAAGTTATTTCGATCAAGCCCATGGAATCAATAGTTACTAAGTTATGCTTGTTTATTAAGTACCAAGCTCCCCTTATGTGGCGAGGATTTACTAATCCTTTAGATTCCCTCCATATTTTCAAAGCTAGATCTCTCTCTTCCCCAACCAATCTTTGAGGAATCCATTCATCTGGATTTGTCCAATCAATTGTCTCTTTCGGTGTACCAACTTGACTCCAAATACTTTCTCTCATTTTACTGAGAAGGGTCTGTGAGACTCCTTCAGTAGCCTTCATAAATGCCTTAGCAATTGAATAGGTAGGAATCCCTGGAGTAAGAGAAAAATAAGTTTCTTGTGAATTATCCATAATTTCCTTTAATGTATAAATTATTTAAGATTTCTTTGCCAAATTACTAGAAGATCTTTGTGATTTGAAGAAATTTCAATGGTAGGTAAGGATTATTACCTATCCTAAGTTTATACCCATTTTTTTTTATTGACAAAACCCGCTATTCTATTTATCAGTCTACCTAACATTTTTTAAAGAGTAATGAGGGAGTTCTGAAATGCATTTAAGGATTGGAATAATCCTCAGGATATACTTGGTTACAATCAATAACCAAGCCATTTCTTGCATAAAAATATGTTGGAGTTCTAAATTCTAATCTATATGAATTATTAGCCGTTCCGATAAAAAATGGAAATGTATACCCGTCATGATACGCAATATGAGCATTTTTTGGCCAAAAATTCATATGTTTTGTTCTATACGCAAACCATAAAATATTATGGAACCGTAAACTAAATATTTGCATACCAAGGATATCATTAGGGATTTTTACCATGTCATCAATATGTAGGTTGAATTGAAAGTTTAGATTAATATTTCCTTGTGGAATAGCAAAAAATCCTAAAACCAAAGGCCTAAGCTCTTCATCTGCTTCTAAGCAATAATCACTATCTCTATTATTTAATTTAGATTCGTTTGGATAAAATTTTGGTTCTTTTAAAAAAATTGTAAATAGATGTCTCAACCCAAGTGCATTCGTAGTACGATCATATAAATGATTCCCTTTAATTACTAATTGATGCCCTTTTTCATTATTATTTGGTCTTACTGCTACCATACCTGAAGCATGAAAACTAACTTTTCCTAAACCTATAGATTCCGTAGTAATTATTCTTGGATCAGATCCAGACCCGCCAACAGAAATCCATTTTGCATCAGAAAAATCAGGTGAGGCACAATAGATACTTCCATCGCTCGATTGAGTAAAGGTAAATATCTGGCATAACCTGTCTCTTGACCTAAGGAATATTCTTCTTTTTGTTGGTTGTTTAGTTATTGACATATTGAACAATGAAAACCAAATTTATAAAAATCCGTTTCAACAACTCCTTTCAACTATCAGGGCCTAACATCTCTTTAAATTTTCCAGTTTCAATCGGTACAAACTGCCCATTAATGACTAAATTACGTCCCAAAAGGTCAGAAAGATCTGCTTTTTTCTCTTCCAATAATTCTGGGTTGTTTTCTAAGATCTGATTAATGCTGATTATATATTCTGGCGTAGTTAATTTTTCTACTATTTGTTGCCCCTCTATAAATTCTCTCGATAAACTTTCATTATTTATGATACGTGCGTTAGATAATTTTCTTATCTTTGTAATAATAATTGCTGTAAGAAGAAAAATATCGAGAAGTTCCTTTTGTGCTTCTTCGCTGGTCATATCATTCGTATACTTTTCATATTTTTTATCAAGTTCTAGGGAGAGTAAGCCTTGAATTTTCTCATATTCAGCAACATTTTCAATGGTATGTAATTTTGACTTTTTTATCCCTTTTGCTGACGGCTTATCTTTTGTCTTATTTTTTAGGATTTTCCACTTTTCTTTCATGGTTGGTATTGCATTGTTCTGCAACCATTTTTTTACCAGTGGTGCTACATATTCATTAACTACCTCAACAGTAACTTCCGTAAGTGCCTCCACAAGAGCCTGAGCAACTATTTGCAATCCTAGGGGTAATTCTGCTTCTTGTTGATTTTCTTCGTAATCATACGAATATTCAAATTCAAATTCACTCTCATCAACTGGCTCAAACTCAGCGAAACCGACCGGCTTATTTGTTTCGTCATCTAATAAATTCGCGCGCTTAAGATTAGGATTATTATTTGATGAAGCTATATGAACTCCATCTCGATGTTTTACTCTATATAACCTCCCTTTATCTTGATTTTTAGGGCTCAAATTAATCTCCTCATTCAAATTACTCCTTCGTCCAGAAATCAGCCAATAACGCAGCTTGATCCAACACTTTGTTTACAGAAACGGTGTACTCTCCCGTCGCTGGGTCATCAGGGGGATATTTGTATTTCCTTAATATTCGCTTGACCAACACCCGCAGCTTTGCCTGGACACTCTGCTTGTATTGCCAGTCAATCGATGTGTTGCTGCGAACTTTTTCGACCAGTTCATGCGCAATTAGCTTAAGCACCTGATCCCCCATCAGCTCTTCGGCATTGGGGTTGTCGGCCAGGGCGTCGTAAAAAGCCAGTTCATCAGCCCGTAAATTCAGTTTTTCACCACGTTCATCGGCTGCGCGGATATCTTTTGCCAGCTGGATGAGTTCTTCAATGATTTTCGCTGAATCGATAAGGCCACTCTGGTAGCGTTTGNNTTCGGAGAATTTCCTGCCCTGCACCATGTTCATTTTTCCGCGGGTTCGAATCTCATCATTCAAAAGCTTTTTGAGTAACTCCAAAGCTAAATTCTTGCGCTGCATGCCTTGAATATCCGCCAGGAACTCTTCAGAGAGAATAGAAATATCCGGTTTTTTGATACCAGCAGCGTCAAATACGTCGATCACCTCACTGGATATAATGGCATCGTTAATAATCTGACGAATGGCTGTTTCGATCTCTTCATTGGTGCGGGTACGGGTGGATTCATCGAACTTGGCAAAACGAGCTTTGATCGCCTGGAAGAATGCCAAGTCATCCCGTATTTCCAAAGCTTTGGGATGCGGCACTGCTAACCCGAAGGCTTTTTGCAGCTTGATAACATTCTCCCTGAAACGCTCTTTGCCATTGCGGAAAGTGCTGCCTTCTCTGATAACTTTCAAACCACCAATGTAATTGGCAGCGTCTAAAATAAACCCAAGTTTTTCACGCGGTGATAGGTTAAAGTAGCGTTTATAGTCCCAATTTCCAAACATATCGACCAGAATTTCGTAGTATTCGAGCATTTTCGCAACTGCTTCGGATTGGTCAAAGGTGATTTGCCCTTTTCCCTGGCTATCCGCATAAACCAGCATTGCTTTCTTCAAATCCTGGGCAATACCGATGTAATCAACGACCAGACCCCCTTCTTTATCGCCAAAAACCCGATTTACACGTGTAATTGCCTGCATCAGTGTGTGCCCGTTCATGGGTTTATCTACATACATAGTGTGTAAGCACGGCGCATCAAAGCCCGTGAGGAACATGTCACGGACGATGATCAGTTTTAACGAGTCATTTGGATCCCGCAAGCGGTTGCCAATTGCTTTGCGTTTTTCTTTGTTACGAATATGTTCCTGCCAGCCTAATGGATCACTGGAAGAACCGGTCATGACAACTTTTATCGCACCTTGCGAGTTATCTGGATTGTACCAATGTGGGCGAATTTTGATAATTTCATTATGCAGCTCAACACAAATACGGCGGCTCATGCAAACAATCATTCCTTTGCCTTCAACCGCTGTTAATCGCTGCTCGAAATGCTGGACGATATCGGCTGCCACCTGACGAATGCGCTCTTTACTGCCAACAACTGCTTCCTTACTGGTCCATTTGGCAAAATTTCTTTGCTTTTCGGTTAGCTCTTCATCCTCGGTGATTTCCTCGACCCGTTCATCCAAAATCTTTTGATCGGCTTCGGATAGTTCAATCTTTGCCAGTCGGCTTTCGTAGAAGATGCGAACGGTAGCCCCATCTTCGACTGATTGTTGAATATCGTACACATCGACATAATTGCCAAAGACAGCCTGGGTATTCCTATCTTCTTTTTCAATTGGTGTTCCGGTAAAACCAATGAAGGATGCATTGGGTAAAGCATCGCGCATGTGACGGGCAAAGCCATCGATGAAGTCATATTGACTGCGATGGGCTTCATCAGCGATCACCACCACGTTACGGCGTTCGGTTAAAGTGGGATATTTCAAATCCTTTTCTTCCGGGAAAAACTTCTGAATGGTTGTGAAAACAATTCCACCAGAAGCAACTGATAACAAAGTTTTTAATTCCTCACGACTCCCCGCCTGGACAGGTGTTTGCCGTAGTAGCTGCTTGCAATTGGTAAATGTTTCGAATAACTGCATATCCAGGTCATTACGATCGGTCAGGACAACAATCGTTGGGTTGTTCATCTCCTCTGCCAAAACGAGCTTGCCCGTGTAAAAAACCATGGAAAGACTTTTTCCGCTGCCCTGGGTATGCCAGACAACCCCGGCGCGTTTATCCCCTTTGGGTTGTTGTTCCACACTGGTTAAACCAAAAGCGGCAGGATGTTCCCTGACAAAATGACCTTCGGGGTTAGCCGCAGCCCGCAAGGTTGATTGGATAGCTTTGTTGACCGCAAAATATTGGTGGTAAGCTGCCAGTTTTTTGACTGATTTCTCATAGACGATGAAATGGCGAATTAAATCCAGCAATCTTTTTTTGTTGAGCATCCCCCTGATGAGGGATTCCAACTCCGGCTCCAATTTGGAATCAACGATGTATTCCCCATTTTCACTTTTCCATTCCATAAAACGAGAATAATCGCTGGAGATAGTGCCTGCTTTGGCAAACCAGCCATCGCTGATGATTTCAAAGACGTTGTAATTAAATAACGACGGAATGGCTTGGTGATAGGTCTGCAATTGATGGAAGGCGTTGCCGACACCAGCATTTTCATCAGCCGGGTTTTTCAATTCAAATACGATCAATGGTAGCCCGTTGATAAAAATAACAATATCGGGGCGTTTATTGGTATTGTTTTCGACCACAGTGAACTGGTTGACAGCCAGGAATTCATTCTGCTCGGGATGATTAAAATCCACCAGCCAGACTTTATCCGTCCGGCTTTTTCCCTCCCCCACGCTGAATTTGACATCAATGCCCTCGGTAAGCATGTGGTGGAATGCCTGGTTGCTCTCAATAAGGCTTAGAGATGGCGTGCGCAAGGCTTTTTTGAAAGCTTCCTGACGGGCATCAGCAGGGATGTGTGGGTTGATGCGATCGATGGCCGATTGTAAACGTTTCTTGAGGACAACCTCATTGAAGGAGCGTTCGGGATGGGATCCTTCGATCAGATCAGAGCCGTTTAATGCCAAAAAACCGTTTTCTTCTTTTAGAAGCGCAAGGGCTAATTCTTCAATTTCAGATTCAAAAATAATCATGGTTAATTTTACTTCTCATTAAGTGCACTATTCAACATCCATAACGCATCTTCAGTTTCTGACAATAACTTTTCAAATGATTCAATAACTTTAGAATTCTTTAACCAAAAATCAAGTGTTACCACAGTTTCAGTTGCCCGTGTAAGTTCACTTAAAATTTCAACGATCTCTCGGTCTTCATAATCTAATGGTATGGTATTTTTTCTTTGAGAATGAGGGGGAAGTAATGTTAATTTCTTTGCAGGAACTTGCATTCCCTCAAGATCAGCTTCAATTGTTCTATCAAATAAAAATAAGTTATGAAATGCATGATTTCTTGCCCCGTGAATTTTATCAACGTAAGATTTAGGAGAAGCTTTTTTATCACTTTTTGTCCATGGCAAATTCCGTATAGACTCTGCTAAAGAAAAATGCGAGCTTAATGTCATCCACAAAATAATCGCTTTTAAATCACATAAACTAACAAATAATTGCATAATTTTTAAAGCATCGTCAGCAAAATTATAAGAAATTCTCATAATTTCTCGAAGATTTATCCCGTTAGGATCATTATTTTGGAGACATTGGTTAAGAGCTTCCATATATAGCTGTCTTTGACCCGAAACTGAATTTTGTAATTTTGTAATAAATGAGTTTTTATACCTTGAAGTTGTTGGATTAGGCAATTTCATAACTAATCTTGCTTCATTTTGAATTTTCTCAAATGATTGATCAAAAGCTTTTTCTAAATCATCCATATTTAAATTTGGAATGCTTAAGAGATCTGGTTTTAAAATATTCCAGGATATTCCTGGGTCTACTAATTGATTAATTACCAAAATTTTCTTATTATCAACATTATCAATTTTTGAGGTTGATAGATTAGGATCAAATTTCAAATTCTTAAAAATTTTGTTAGCTAAATCAACAGAATATGTATCCTCAATCAATTCCCCGATTAGGAAAAAAATCAAATTTCCTAAATGTTTTAATTCATTATCAATTGCTTCTTCTAGAGGTATTTGAAGTATTGCAGATTGCTGACTTTTTTGTACCATCTTGATATCAACATCAAAGTCAGAAGGCTTACCAATTACAACAGATGATATATCAGGCTTTGTTTCCTTGATACCGATCATAATAAACTGATTATTTTTTTTTGTTTTAATTAATGGTTTTCGGAAAATAAAAGAATTGTTTATTAATATTAAGTTATTATTATGTAATTGTTGTTTAATTTCAGCATTTTCTAAATCAATTTTGTCAAAAAACTCATTTACAGATAGTAATATTTTTTCTACAATTTTTTTTCTTGCATCATTAGTCATTATTCATTCCTCTGAAATAACCAAATTGATAAATTGTCTAAACCAAATAGATCAATATTTATCAACTTATTTGGGATAACCGATTTGCTATAGAAGGCAAAATTTCCGCCCATTCTTCAAGAATTATTATTGAAAATTCTAGTAGTAATGTGTCTCGAGGTCTTACATACTCAAATTTTCCTCCATGAAATAAATTATTTCTTACACATCGAATTAATATAGATAGTTGCTCAGATAAAGTTTTATTTTCCAAATCATTATCTTTAAATATCAATTCTCCACCTTCAATTCCTTGTTTTAGAGGTGGAAAATCGAGAAAATAATGAACTGCGGTATTTAATTCGTGTTTATAGGGTAGAAAAATTATTCTTGAAAATTCATCCTCTATTTCAATTGCAAATCTATCCCAATTGGGTTGGATTCCATTTCTTCCGGATTGTTTATAAAAACCAGAAGACTTTAGTGCATTCTCAAAAAGACTGAACTTTATAAAAAATTCAAATACCAGACTTTTGTCAAACCTAACTTTTTCGAAAGTGTAATTTAGTACGTGTGGGCTCATAACTAGTACTCCATCATCTTTTAAGTTTCTTCAATCCAATTCCATACATTTTCGATTGCTTTCTCACTCCACTTGCTGGTTTCTTCTCTGTATGAATTCAATGCAGATCGAACCGAACCAATTTCATCACTTTCAAACATTGGGTTGTCCCAATATTGAAAGAAATAATGGTTTTCAAGTGGTAACGGCATATGCCCTGTTGAGAATAAAGCGGTAGATAAAAAATCAGCAATTTCAAAAATAGTTTTTTGAGTATCCCAAATCTGATGGAAATTTATCTCTAGATCATTAGCATTTTGTAATATTCGGCTATCAACAATGGCTGAATGAGCGATGTATTTCTCTACATACTCAATTATTCTTTTACATGATTTTAATCTTTTTTCCAGAATGGTGAAAACTTGCATAGAAATGACATCTTGAGGATTTCGCTGTGTTCTTGGTACTCCACCTAACCGATCGAAGAATCGGTGGGCTTCCTCGCTTGACCACCAATCAAATTCGGATCGAACAATACAATTTTGGTGTAATCTTAAGTACTCATTTTCCTTTTCCTGAATTTCTGAGTAATCATAAGGCTTGCGTAAGAGCAATAAATATCTTTCTCTTGTAAGCTCTAAACGAAATCTTTTCAAATCCTTAATTAATGCTCCTAATGAGAAAACTCCATATTTTCCGCGAATTTCATAAGAATCATCGATTATTCGACGAATATAAAGACATTGTGAGTGAAAATAATTTCTATCGATGAAAGAATGTAAAGCGCCATTTAATTCCGGTTCTTTTGAGTTTTTTTCTACTTTTTTCTTTCGACCAGCAACCACAACACGAAAAATGGAAGTATCCCAGATCATCAAGTTGATTTGGTGAAAAATTGAATTTCGATCATCTCCAATCAAACATTCGACCCAATTTTTCCATGCGTCTTCAATGCTGGAATCCAGTTTACCAACCATTACAATTCAATTTCTCCATTCATAAATTTTGGTAGTAATATCTCTCGAATTTTTTCTAAAATTTCTGCTTCTTCATCAATCTCTTGTTTGTATTTAAATATTGGATTTACAAAATTATTAAATGCTAGGATTTCATTATTACTTGGAATAGTTATTATATTTTCATATGCAAGGTTTCTATTTAATCCTGGAACAGCGGAATCTGAACTAATATTTAGAAAATCTTGGCATTTAAACATAAAATAATGGAAGAATAAATCTTTGACATCCAATTTGTCAGTGATGTAAAATGTAGTATCAATAGGATAAAAATCATTATCAACCCAAGTAACTGTACCTAAAGTTCCTTTCCTTCCAATTACAATTCCGGGGCCATTCACTAAATATTTATTATGTGTACCAACGATTCCACTAGAACCAACAACTGGATAAATTCCGTTAACTCTAGTGTTAGCTACAAGCGATTTTCCATAGTTTAATTCAGCAATCTCCCCCAAATTTCCCACTCTCCAACCCTTGGGGATCAAACCTAATTTGCTTTCGATCATTTCCCCGGTTGCGCCGGGGAAGTTGAAGTCGATGAACCATTCTTTGAAGATTGCCTGGGTCATGGCTTCGAGAGTGGCGTTGGTCTGGTGGTTGAGTTCAATTTTTTCGTCTAGGGTGGAGAGGATGTCAACAATTTTTTGTTGCGTCGAAGTATCCTCATAATAATAAATTTCTTGTGAATGAGCAGTGTCCCTATTTAATCCTGGAACCGCACTATCTTCATTAAGTCTTTCTAATCCTATTGTTTTTAGAAGATAATAGAGATATTTAAAATTACAGTTGGTATCAGACTTTTTTATGAAATATGCTGTATCAATACAATAAAACGGTTTTGGAGAATAAAAAATGGTCCCAACATTACCTTTTCGTCCAATAATTATCCCTTCTTCATTAACTAGAGCTTTGTTGTGCCATCCAGTAATACCTGATGATGAAAAGACTGGAATTCCTCCATTAATCCTTTTTTCAGCAGTAAGTGATTTTCCATAATTAAGATGCGTTATTTCACTTAATGGTATTAATTTCAGTCCACTAGAACTCATATCCAATCCCTTTCAGGTTTTGGCGAATGGTTTCTTGCAATTGATTGCCTTTTTCGAATTGTTCAGCGAGCTGAGTGGTTAAGTCTGCCATTTTCTCTTCAAATGGGATGCCATCATCTTCAATTTCTTCGGTGCCGACATAGCGCCCCGGCATGAGGACAAAATTATTTTGACGTATTTCTTCGATGGTGGCAGATTTGCAGAAGCCGGGGATATCTTCATATTCAGGGTAACCACGAGGGTTACCCTTACCATCCCCTTCGCGCCAGGAGTGGTACGTGCTGGCGATTTGGGCGATATCTTCATCGGTCAACTCACGATTTCTACGGTTGAGCATGCTACCCATTTTGCGAGCGTCGATGAACAAGATTTCATTGGAGCGATTGCGAAATTTGTGGTTGGTGCGATCGCGTGCCAAAAACCAAAGGCAAGCAGGGATCATGGTGTTGTAGAAGAGTTGAGAAGGTAAGGCGACCATACAATCCACTAAACCCGCTTCGATCATGTTTTTGCGAATCCAGCCTTCCCCGCTTGTATTGCTGTTCATGCTACCGTTTGCCAGTACAATTCCGGCCGTTCCGGTTGGGCTAAGTTTGCTGATGAAGTGCTGCAACCAGGCATAGTTGGCATTTCCAGCCGGTGGCACGCCAAATTTCCAGCGCGGATCATCCCGTAACTGCTCACCACTCCAATCGCTGATATTGAAGGGAGGATTGGCGAGAATAAAGTCGGCTTTCAGATCAGGGTGTTTGTCATCCAGGAAGGTATCACCCAATTCTAGTTGGGCATCGATCCCTCGAATGGCCAGGTTCATGCGTGCCAGGCGTAAGGTGGTCGGGTTGGATTCCTGACCATAGATGGAGAGGTCTTTGATACTGCCTTGATGGCTGAGAACGAATTTCTCGCTCTGAACGAACATGCCACCACTGCCACAGCAGCCATCGTAAACACGACCATTGTAGGGTTCGAGCATTTCGACCAAGAGTTTGACGATGCTGACGGGTGTATAGAATTGGCCACCCTTTTTGCCTTCTGCATCGGCGAATTGACCGAGGAAATATTCATAAACCCTGCCGAGTAAATCTTGTGAACGGGTATTGCTATTGCCATTAGCATACTGACCAAAACCAATCGTACCAATTAGGTCGATTAATTCACCCAGGCGTTGTTTGTTCAGTTCGGGATCGGCATAAATTTTGGGTAGGATTCCTTTTAGTGGCGGGTTTATTTGTTCAATAGCGTCCATCGCATCGTCAATATATTTGCCTAATTCCGGTTGTTTGGCTCGATCCTGTAAATACTGCCAGCGTGCTTTTTCGGGGACAAAGAAGACATTACTAGCCAGGTATTCATCGGGGTCTTCGGCGTCTGCCCCTTCGAATTCCCCTTCGTTGGAGACCAGTTTTTCATAGAGGTCATTGAAAGCGTCGGAGATGTATTTAAGGAAGATCAGCCCGAGGACGACGTGTTTGTATTCGGCTGCGTCCATATTGGAACGCAACTTGTCGGCTGCAGCCCAAAGCGTTTTTTCTAGTTCATTGTTATTTGCCATAATGGCTCCTATAATGAAGGAATTTGTGAGGAAGGTGTGATAATGAATGAGTTGCAGAAATTTCCCACTGGTTTTGTGCCTGACGAGAATTCCTATTAAAGATTATATAACAAAAAGGAAGGTGGGAAGCTTACAGGTAGTTTATAAAAGTGGGATAGAAATTAAAGATCAGGTAGGTGAGCTATACAATTGGATCCATCCAACAGTTTGTTTGATTCATTTATAGATTGACAATAGGAAAATAAGTATTATAATGTAATAAATTGAGAAAATTTCACAAATTTATTATTTATAAGTGAGAATAAAATGTTAATAGAATTTTCTGTCGAAAACTTCCGTTCGTTTAAAGATCGTGCGACGTTGAGTATGGTCGCTGCAAAAATTAGAGCTAAATATCCTGAAATTGATAAAAACAATACTTTCAGTGTTTCCGAAAAACTTACATTACTTAAAACTGCTCCGGTTTATGGTGCTAATGCTAGCGGCAAGAGCAACCTTGTGCATGCATTAAATTTTATGAGGATGTTTATCCTGTCATCGTCAAGGGAATCGCAAGCTGGTGATCCGATACCAGTTGATATTTATCGTTTAAGTGTGGAAACAGAAAATGAACCTTCCTTTTTTGAATGTATATTCCTTGTGGAAGGAGTTCAATATCGGTACGGATTTGAAGCTCGAAAAGATCAAATTGTGACCGAATGGCTATTCACAGTGCCCAGTACCAAAGAGGCAAATTTGTTTATCCGGGATGAAAACGGTATTGTTCCTTCCGCAAAATTTAAAGAGGGCAAAGGACTTGAAGCAAAAACCCGCTCTAATGCTTTGTTTCTCTCAGTTGTTGCACAGTTTAACGGGCCAATTGCTAAAAAGATTGTCGAGTGGTTTCGTAATATCGGAATTGTTTCCGGGCTAGATGACAC
>NPIE01002968.1_pt1 | contig 18413 bp, 19 predicted proteins | sample 8637661 | NCBI WGS metagenome assembly NPIE01 (sample SAMN07420842, study PRJNA396082) | bioreactor metagenome | isolation source: sample BA12 brine-fed electro-methanogenic bioreactor BA | place: Japan: Kochi | collected 2016-12-09
CCACTTTTACAAGATGATCCCCGAAAAGGGATGCGGCGTAGGCAAGATGGAGGGTGCTTTCGGTAAACCAGGGATCATCCGCGTTCCGGAAGTTGTAGCCGAGATTGGTGTCTGCCGATGCCCTGAAGCCCTTTTCGAAGAATCGGAGGTATACAAGATCTTCCCAGACAAGTGAAACTCCGAAACCGGCCATTTCCGCGGTTTCCACAGTACCGCTCTCCACAAAGACTCCTTCATATTTGAATCTGAGGCCCGGCTGGAGCCTTTTCTGAGTCCGCAACTGCAGCGACGAGGCCAGGCGGATCGCCTTGGCTTCGTATTCCCTGAAGGGAGTATTGTCGGCAAGAAAATCTTCCCGGTTGCTGTTGCCTCCGCCGGTAAATATGGCGAGGGTGGCATTTCTGTCCGCAAGGGTCGGATCGACATATCCCAGGGTGACAGTGGCCCCCTCGTCCACGGTGTAAAAAACCGCCGTTATCAGCTGTTTGCGCAGGCCGAGGAAGTTGGCCTCGAAAATGGTGGTACCGAAAAGGAGCGATTCGCCGTTGGAAGCGATAACCGGTATCCCGATAAGGGACGCCCGCTCATCGACGACAACTTCAAGATTTACAGAGCCCTCGGAAGGTACTTCGTATCTGAAGCTGATGTCTCCGAAGAGGCTTGTCTTCCGGAGCCGCTGTTCTATGCCGCTTATGTCGACCGAAGCGAGTTCCGTACCTTCGGGTACGGCGATAAGCGGTCGGATGATGCTTTCCCGGGTTTTCTTAAGCCCGGTAATTGTGACCGCTTCCACGGTATAACTGCCTGCTTCCCGTAAGACATCCTCGGTAAGTTCACTTCCTGCTGAATAAAGGGTGAAGGTCCCGGTAAGCAGAAGTGTTATTGCTATTATGGTTGATTTACACATGAGATAAATGTAGTGCCTGAAGCCTCTTGTAATCAAAGGGTTCTGAGCCGATTTCTCCTTTTTAGAATAAAATTACGTAGCATTACGTAGCTGTTTTCCGGTGGAAGGAACCGGCAGCCCGGGCGGAACCACGCAGGGACGCACCCGGGCACCGGAAATGTAATAAAACGCTTACAGTTCTCTGTGGCAGAACCACCAGTCGTAGCCTTCAAACTCGGAGAGTCTCTTTGCCGCAGCCTCTTCGGTAGCGGCGGGAGGTATAATGACACGGTCCCCTATCAGTTCATTATTCGGCCAGTTGGCGGGCATGGCAACACCGTTTTTATCGGATATCTGCAGCGCTTTTACAGCTCTGAGCACCTCGTCCATGTTGCGGCCGATTTCCTGGGGATAGTAGAGCATCAATCGCATAATCCCCCTGGGATCGACCAGAAATACCGCCCGGACAGTGTTGTTGCCCTTGCCCGGATGGATCATTCCCAGTTGCTGTGCAACCAGACCCATGTCGTCTGCAATAATGGGGAAGGGGATCTTGACCTTGAGCTTTTCATTGATCCACTCGGTCCATTTGATGTGGCTGAATACCTGGTCTACCGAGAGTCCGATAAGATCGCAGTCGAGTTCGGCGAATTTGTCCGCCATTTTGGCAAAAGAGACAAATTCGGTAGTACAGACCGGGGTGAAATCGCCCGGGTGGCTGAAGAGCACAAACCAGCGCCCCTTGTAGTCGCCGGGAAGGTTCTGCATGCCGTGGGTTGTCTTGACCTTCACTTCCGGAAAGGCTTCGCCGATTAGCGGGATTGAGTGTTCCATAAAGATTCCTCCTGATAAAGTTGAGTAAAATAGTAATAATAATCGGAACNNAAGCCAAATAAAAAGCCACCGCCCTTTCACCGTATGCTTCCTTTTTTGCATGACAGGCAGATGCCGTGAAAATCGAGTTCGTGTTCGCGGACGGTGTGGCCGGTGCTCTCTTCCACTTTCCGTTCCAGAGCATTGTCCACGGGTATAGGAAGGTCGTATATCCTTCCGCACTTATCGCATACGAAATGGTAGTGAGCCTTGACGGTTGCATCGAAACGGTCGAAGGTGCTCCCCCTTCCCAGGCGGCGGACCAGGCCCTGTTCCTCGAGAATACCGAGGTTCCGGTAGACGGTGCCGAAGCTGAGCTGGGGAAAGTCGGGGCGCAGGGCCTCGTAAATTTCCTGGGCCGTCGGGTGACGGTCTGTGGAAACGAGATAATCGTATAGAGAATTCCTCTGTCTGCTGTTCCGGTATGGGGTCTTATTCATAATCGTTACTGATATTGATATTAAAGAGGGGGAGGCGAAAAGTCAAGAGGGTTCAGGGCGCCCCGGCCGGCAGATAGGTCCAGGAAAGGCTGAAGCTTCCCCGTGCTTTGTCTCCGATCACCTTCAGCTTGTAGTTGCCTTTTTGTCCGCCCTTGAGAAGATGGCCGGAAACAGGTTCGACAAGGGTTTCGACAAGAACACCTGAAGGATCGTGTATCTCAAGGTACAGGGACCCGCTCTTCTCTTCTTCTTCCCAGTCGATCAGGAGCCTGTCTTCCGGCTTCAGTCCGATTTTACGTTCCTTGCTGTCGCTGAAACGGTAAAAAGAAGCCTGCATGGAGGAGGAGTCTTCGGACGAAACATAGAGAAGCCTTCCATCCCCCTGGATCAGTTTAATACCGATGGAAAGAATGATAATGGGAACGGCGATAAGAAAGGTTTTCATTATGTTTCGATTCATGGCCTCATTCAATCATGTTGCCCCGGCGGGGTCAAGCGGATCACCGGCGCAGTTGCGGAGCGGGATAAAAGCCCTTAGAATGACAGCATCTTTAACAAAGGATGCTGTATGAACATATTCAGAAGGAAACCTTCTCCGCGGCACAAGACAATAACACCAAGTCCTTTTTTTGTGCGGGTGGTTAAGCCGGCGCTGAGCCGGATTCTGCCCCGCATGTACAATATAAAAGTTGTCGAATCGGTGAACCTGAAGAGCATACATCCTCCGTACATACTTATGGGAAACCATGTCAATTTCTGNNTAAAAGTTATCGAATCGGTCAACCTGAAGAGCATACATCCTCCGTACATACTAGTGGGAAACCATGTCAATTTCTGGGATCCGTTTTTTCTCGGTATTCACATTGATCAGACCCCCCAGTTTGTCACTTCCGATAATGTGTTCCGAACCAGGTTTTTCGGCCTGGCAATGAAACTTCTCGGGTCGATCCCGAAATCAAAGTTCATGAGCGATGCCGCCACGGTGGCTCAGATAGTGCGTATCATCCGGCGGGGAGGTGTTATCGGAATCTTTCCCGAGGGACGGCGGACCTGGGACGGGCGGGGGCTGGATCATGTGCCACAGGTCTCGAAACTTGTGCACCGGCTGGGGCTTCCGGTTATCGGTGTGAAGATAAAAGGCGGTCATCTTGCCAAGCCGAGGTGGTCCCGGTATCGGCTCAGGGGCAGGGTGGAACTGGAGTATTTTCAGCTTTTCTCCGCCGAAGAACTCGCCTCTCTTGACTGGGCGGCAACGCGCAGGCTGATGGAAGAGAGGCTTTTTCATGATGATATTGCCTGGGCACGGGACAATGATGTCCGTTTCCTGGGAAAGGCTCCTGCCGAATATATTGAAAAGGCTCTCTATCTCTGTCCGTCCTGCGAAGGGGTCGCAACATTTCACTCAAGCGGTGATACCGCCGAATGCGGGACCTGCGGTTACGCTTTCAGATACAACTTCTATGGAATGCTCGAACCGGTGAGCGGACCTCTGCGTTTCAGCGAGCTCGCCGAATGGAACAGCTGGCAGAGCCGAAGGCTTGTCGAGAAGATTACGGAAGAGACTGCGGCCGGTCAGGTTTTCATGGAAGAAGGTCCTTCGACCCTCCTGGTAGGATACCGTGCCCAGCGTCTTAAAAAGCTGCACACCGGCAGAGCTCAGCTTACTCCGGACACCCTCTTTTTCCGGACAACACTGGGAGAAGGGATGGCTTTTCCGATTACGGAGCTGGAAGCGGTGAATGTTCAGAACCGGGAGAAGCTTGAATTCTATCACAAGGGAAAACTCTACCGTCTCAATTTTGTCAATCCGAGGGTTTCGGCGCTCCTCTGGCACCGGGCGCTTACGGGAGTTCAGCAGTGGAAGCTTGAGAGGAATAGCGGCTCGCTGTCGGCAGATGGAGACGGCGGTACTGACCCGGGCTGAGCCGTTCAATTTTTCTGAAGACGGTGCCGAAATAACTGAGAGACTCAAAGCCGCAGCGGCGGGCCACTTCCTGAATGGATATCTGGGGTTCCCGTATCATGAGATCCTTGGAGCGGTTTATGCGGTAGTGATTCAGGTATTCCACGGGTCTCAGGTTGAGGGCCTTGCGGAAGAGGTGGCAGAGGTGCTGAGGTGAAACTCCGACCGCTCCCGCCAGCTCATCCATTGTAATTACCCGATAATAGTGCGAACGGATAATTTCGAATGCGGCTTCCAGTTTCCGGTAACGCCCGGCAAAGCTCCCCTCTCCGCTCCTGTAGGCATGCTTCATCAGCGAAATAAGAAAATCATACACAAGAGAACTGCATTCCACTCCCTTCAGCGAGTCTCCCGAAACCAGGAGAGCGAAGGCGGACCGGATTCTTGAAACCAGAAGGTCCGCGTCGGAAGTGGCATAGACCCCGCTGGATTTGAGACCGATGGTTTCCAGTACGGGTTTGACCTGCTTGCCTCCGAAGGTGAACCAGTGCACCTTCCAGGGCTGGGCATTGGCCTGGTAGCGGTGCGGTACTCCGGGATAGAGAAACATCGCCTGACCCGGACCCACCCGGTGTTCGCTTCCTTCAAGTGAAAGCGTACCTTCCCCCTCTTCGCACTGGATCCACTGCCAGTAGGGATAGCCCCCCGGACGGTCGTGGGGATCCATCTCCTGGTGGAAGTCGACTCCGGCGCCGACAAGGTAGAAGGGGAGCTTGCGTTCGGTGCTGGTAATGATGGCAAAAGAAAACTTTCCCATGCCCCGATTATACTCCGGATCTTAAAATCGTGATAGTCGTGTTCAAATCTTGTCGTTGACCGCTCCTCTCAGGAGGGTATAATTTTCATACGCTAACTAATTAAGGAGGAGTGAATTTTATGAAGAGAGCATGTACCTTTTTTGTTCTTCTCGCCGTGCTTACCGGCATGTTGTTTGCCGGTGGTAATGCCGAAAAGGCCGACGGTGGAGAAAAGAATCAGGTAGTCGTATACAACTCGTACTGGAGCGATCCCGAACCCAAGAGAGTTGAGGCCGACCTGATGAATATGTTCCAGGAAGAGAATCCCGGAATTGATGTTATCCACAGTACCGTTGCCCATGAGGATTTCAAGCAGGCAATCCGCGCCTACCTCACCAGCTCCAATCCCCCGGATGTTCTTACCTGGTTCGCAGGAAACCGCGCCCGTTTTTTTATCGACAAGGGACTTATCCTTGACATAAGCGATGTATGGGAAGAAGCGGGATGGAACGATTCCTACTCCAAGGGATTTCAGGCGCTCTCCACGGTGGATGGAAAACAGTATTTTCTCCCCGGCAACTGGTACTGGTGGGCCGTATACTACAGCAAGTCAACTTTTGAGAAGTACGATATCGATCCCCCCGAAACCTGGGACGAATTTCTTGCGGTATGTAAAAAGCTCAAAGACAACGGTCTGGCTCCGATTACCATCGGCACCAAGTATCGCTGGACAGCCGCAGCCTGGTTTGACTATCTCAACATGCGGGTTAACGGACCCGAGTTCCACATCAATCTCATGCTTGGAAAAGAGAGCTATGATGATCCCCGGGTTCTCAAGGTATTCAACGAATACTGGAAACCCCTCATCGACATGGGCTATTTCATCGAAGATCCCGCTAGCTATACCTGGGCGGAAGCGATCCCCTTCATGACCACCGGTAAATCCGCCATGTATCTTATGGGAGACTTTATCCGGGACAGCTATCCCCAGGACCAGGTTGACGATCTTGACTTCTTCCGCTTCCCGATTATCGACCCCTCGGTACCGGTCGGTGAAGATGCTCCCACGGACGGCTACTTTATTCCCGCCAACGTGAAGAACCCCGAGAACGCAAAGACCCTTCTCAAGTTCTTCGGATCCGCGGAGACCCAGGAGTATATTGCAAAGGAACTGAAGCGGCTCGTTACCAACAACAATGTGGACAAATCGGTATTCAATGCAAACCAGCAGAAGGGAATCGATCTTATCAACGGCGCCGACTATGTCGCACAGTTTTACGACAGGGACACCACACCCGAAATGGCCGACAAGGGCATGAACGGATTTATGGAGTTCTGGTCCGATACCAGCAAGGCTGCCCAGATCCTGAAACGGCTCGAGGGTGACCGCGCTGAGCTGTTTACCGAATAAAAGCCTTCCGGCTGCAATTGGAAAAATGTACAGTATGTGAACCTGCGAGGCCGTTCCCTTCGGGGACCGGCCTCCCTGTTCGTTTTCATTGATTCACTGGAGGTTTTTCGTGAACAGAGAACGCTTCCGTACGGCTCTCACCCCTTACCTGTTTCTTGCCCTGCCAGTGGCAATCTACATGGTCTGGGTTATCGGACCGATGATCTACAGCTTTTTCCTCAGCATGACGGTCTGGGACGGTTTCAGTTCGCCCCAGTTTGTCGGGCTGAAAAATTTTCGGCGCCTGCTTCGGGATCCGGTCTTTTTTATCAGTCTTAAAAACAATATCGCCTGGATTCTCACGTTTATGACCATACCCGTAGTCTTCGGTCTCGCCCTGGCTATGGTCCTGAACAGGAATATTCCCGGTGAAAAGATTTTCAAGACAAGCTTTTTTGCCCCCATGGTGCTTTCCCTGGTTGTCTGCGGGCTGGTATGGTCCTGGCTCTACAATCCCGCCTTCGGTCTTATAAATGTGGTTCTCCGCAGAGCAGGTCTGGATAGCTGGGCCCGCGGATGGCTGAGCGATCCCGATGTAGTTATGGGGTCGGTCATAGCCGTTGCGGTCTGGCGCCAGGTCGGTTATGTAATGATCCTCTACCTTGCGGGACTGCAGAGCGTGGATAAAAGCCTTGTGGACGCCTCCATGGTGGACGGAGCGTCGGCGGTTCAGCGCTTCTTTCATGTCATCCTGCCCCAGCTCGCACCGGTGACGGTCATTGTGATTGTCATCAGCATCATAGACAGTCTGCGGGCCTTCGACCTTGTATCGGTCATGACCCGGGGCGGTCCCTTCAATCAGTCGAGCGTACTCGCAAATTTCATGTATATCGAAGCCTTCAACAACTACAAGATGGGCTACGGCGCGGCCATTTCGGTGGTGCTGTTCATGATCAGTCTTGTCTTCATCATGTTCTACCTCGGCCGGATTGCAAAGGAGGAGACCAATGGCTGATATTTCCACAATACCGAAACCGCTTAAGGCTCTTCTCTACCTGCTGCTGGTCGCCTTTACCCTTGTCTGGCTGACCCCGGTCATTGTGGCGGTAATAACGAGCCTGCGGACAAACGACGAGATTCTGGCAAACGGCTTCCTCGCCCTGCCGGACAGGATTGATGTAACCAGCTTCGCCGACGCATGGAAGCGCGGAGGCCTGCATAACTACATACCCAACAGCTTCATCATCACCCTTCCGTCGCTTGCACTGACCCTCTTTTTCTCCAGCCTGTCGGCGTACGCTCTGGCGCGATTCCGCTTCCGGGGAAGGAACTTTTTCTATTTTCTCTTTGTCGGCGGAACCATGCTTCCCTTTCAGATCCTTCTGCTACCGGTCTTCCGGCTTTCGGATGCGATCGGAATATACGACACCTACTTCGCCCTCATCGCCATACATACAGCCTTTCAGCTCGGATTCTGCACCTTTGTGCTGCGCAACTACATGATGACGGTACCGGTGCAGATTATGGAGTCCGCGAGGATAGACGGATGCGGAGAACTTCGTATATGGTGGGCAATAATGCTTCCTCTGGTGCTGCCCGCTTTCGCTGCCCTGGCAACCCTGGAATTTACCTGGATTTTCAATGACTATCTCTGGCCTCTTATTCTGATAAGAACAGCTGAGAAGATGCCGGTTACCTCGGGTCTGGCGATTCTCCAGGGGCAGTATGTTCAGGACTGGACGGTTATCATTTCCGGGGCGCTGATTGCCACCGTTCCGACCCTGGTTGTCTTTATTTTCCTGCAGCGGTATTTCATAGAGGGGCTCACCATGGGCTCGAATAAATAGGCATAAGATAAGGCATTCAAGAGGAGCAGAACATGCAGAAAGAGAATGGACGGTACCTCGTCTACGGCAATCCGATCAAAAAGAGCCATTCCTCCGCGGCGGACCGATGGCAGAAGATGTTTGTAAAAAAATTCAACTACGACCGGGATGAGAAGTACAGCCTGGCGGTTGAGGATAATCCCTACCTGGGAGATATTTTCGGACTGAAGAACATTGTCCGGACCGACGGTTCTGGAGCGGCGCCCGGTGCGGTGCCCGGCGTATCCGATCCCAACGGGGTGGTTATAAGCACCATCCGGATGGGCTTCGGCCACTACCGTATTGCGATGGCGGGTGCCTCCGCCGCCCATGCCATGGGCTTTACCCCCTACTGGCTCGATCTGCTCGGAATCCCGGGGATAACCAGCGATGTCATCAACTGGTGCAACAGCTGGTACAGCCGGTGGTCGCGGATGAGCCAGCGGAGCGCCCTGTTCAACAAGTACGTATGGGAACCGGTGACTACGGGAGAACCGACTCTTCCGGGTCTTTCCGCTCTGCTCAACGGCTGGATAGTCGGCTGGCCCTGGCGTTTTCTCAAGACCAACGTCAAGGATTACAAAATGAGCGAGCTCTTTGCAAATCTGCATGAAGCCTTGCCTCCGGAGATGCCGGTACTCACGGCCCATATGTGGAACTGCATGGGAGCAGTCGCGGGCGGTATGACCAATGTGGTGGATATGATGTTCGATAACTGGCCCATGGCCTTCCAGCTGACCGAAGGGGCGAAGCACGGTGTCCAGTCTCCATCGGGTTATTACGGCTTCAGGGCGATGCGCGGTTTCGACGAAAAGGGAAAGGTCCTCAAGCCGGTACCCCCCGACGCAATTCACTACACGGGCCACCACGTGGATCACGAACTGGTGGAGAATATCGAGACGGACTGCAGGGCCCGGCTTGACCGGATGAAGGAGGGGGAGCCCAGGCGCTTTATCCTTACCATGGGAGGCGCCGGAGCCCAGCGGGAACTCTTCAAGGCGGTGGTCGAGCACTGTCTTCCCCTTATCCGGAAGAAGAAGCTTACCCTCTTTGTCAATCTCGGCGATCACCGGAACAACTGGGACTGGCTCCGGGAGGAGATGAAGGACAATCTCGACATGATCCGTACGCATTTTACCTGGGAAGATACCCGCGCCTATGCCGACGGTATCCGCGACGGAGCGGCGGAGGGTCTACACGTCTTCCTGCACGACAATATTTACCATGCCGTATATGCATCCAACTACCTTATGCGGGTCTGTGATGTGATGATCACCAAACCGAGCGAGCTTGCCTTCTACCCCATACCCAAGATTTTCAACGAGCGGGTGGGCGGGCACGAGATGTGGGGAGCCGTGCGCGGGGCCGAAATAGGTGACGGTACCATTGAGACCAGGACTGTGCCCCAGACCCTGCAGGCGATAGATCTGCTGACCGATGGAGATGACCTTCTGAGCCTCTACTGCGATCAGATTGTCAGGAACAAATCCGTCGGCATTTACGACGGCGCCTACAAATGTGTGGAGCTGGCAACGGGGAAAAAGTTTACCCGTTAGGAGATGGATTGCGGATAGGACTTGTTTCAGACTGTTACTACCCGACCATGAACGGGGTGACCGGGATGGTTGCCCTGCTCAAGGCGGGACTTGAAGAGAGGGGACACCGGGTAATTCTGGTGGTCCCCTTTTTTCCGGAGGCGGACTGCACCGTTCCCTCCCTGCCGCTTATTCCCTCAATTCGGCTCCGGCTGCCCCTTGCATCGGCCCGTACTCTCTCTTCCCTGTTTCTTCGGGAGTCCGTCGATCTGGTGCACACCCACACAGAGGGGCCCCTCGGCCATGCCGCAAGGAAAGCGGCTGCGGAGGCGGGAATCCCGCTTCTTCACACCTTTCACACCTTTTATGATCACTATGTTCATTATACCCTTGTGGGGAGGATTCCGGCGGTCCGGCGCCTGGCGGAAGCTCTTCTGCCAGGCGCATGGGCCCGCTTTCTTGCACCCTGCCGCCGGGTGATAGCCCCTTCCCGGAGAGCTGAAAACTATCTGAAGGGAGCGGCTCCTTCGGTCCCCTGTGTGTATCTGCCCAATGCGGTGCTGCCCGCCGAACCCGCTGGGGCGCTGTACAGCCGATTTGGAATTGAACCCGGGGATAAGCTGATTATCTCGGTCGGACGGATTGCCCGGGAAAAGCGGAGCGGTGAACTGCTTCGTGCTTTTCTTCCGTATCTGAAAGCCCGGGAAGGGGTAAAAATGATCCTGGCCGGCGGCGGAGGACTTCTTGGGGAGCTCCGACGGGAAGTGGTGCGTGCGGGGGCGGAGGATCGCGTCTTCCTGCCGGGATATCTTGGCCGTGAGGAAGTTTCCGGTCTCTACGCAATGGCTTCGGTTTATGTTACCGCATCACTCAGCGAAAACCTGCCGCTATCCATCCTTGAAGCAGTCTCCTGTTCTCTTCCGATAGCGGCCCGGAGAGATTCCTGGCTTGAGGCGCTTGTCATAGATGGAGAGAACGGATTGACGGCGGAAAACGACGAGCGGCTTGCCGCGGAAACGATGCTGCTGCTTGAAGATGAACCGAGGCGGAAACTCTGCGGCGAAGCATCGCTTCGTCTGTCCGGCAATTTTTCGCCGCAGAAACACCTTGATGAAATCGAAAAGGTCTACTCTTTGCTCATCTCCACACGATAGTCTTCACGGTTCGGACGCTCTATTTCCAGGGTCATTCCCGAGCTGGTGAGCGGTTTGGTGAACTTGTATCTTTTGCCGGTCTCCCTGCATGAAAATGAGAGAGTTGCTCCGCCGGAGGCACCTACCCGGAAATCTTCCAGGGTCTTATCGTCAAAATCGTAATAAACATCCCCGTCCGCAGCAAGAATCCTGATATTCCCGCTGGTGAACTCCCAGTGTGCCGCATAGTTCTCATCCACCCAGGTTCCGAGGGGAAAAGCACCAAGGTTTATTTCGGCGGCTGCAAATCCCGCTGCCGTCAGAAACAGCAATGCGACGATCAATCCTTTTTTCATTGTCAGACTCCTTAATCTTTCATGATGTCAGAATTTTTATCTATTGCCGGAACAAAGTCAAATCACCCTTCTTGACGCCGGAGAAAAACGGCGCTAGTTTGTAGGTAAGCGGGAAGGAGGCTTTTGATATGTACGATCTGGTAATAAAGAATGGAGAAGTGGTCAACGTATCGGGCAGTGTTATAGCGGACATCGGAATAAAGGACGGCTCCGTAGAGGCTCTGGGAAAGAATCTTTCGGGTAAACGGGAGATTAATGCCGACGGTAAGCTGGTAATTCCCGGCGGTGTTGATACCCATCTCCACCTTTCTCTCGATCTGGGGGGCGGACTGGTCTCTTCGGACGATTTTTTTACCGGAACCAGGGCTGCGGCATTCGGCGGTACGACAACCGTGGTTCCCTTTATCCATCCCGATGGGGGGCAGGGCATTGGCGAAGCCTTCCGCAAGCGTCAGAAAGAGGCTGCCGATCACGTTACCGTCGATTACGGCTGGCACATGAATATCGGGCCCGCTGCTTTCAGCGACGGGGGTGATCCTGCCGTGCTTGTCGAAGAGGCCCGGTCGCTGGGAATTGTAAGCTTCAAGCTGTACATGGCTTACGGCTACCGGCTTGATGACCGCCGGCTTTTTCAGGCTCTCGAGGCGGTCGGCAGGGCCGGTTGTCTCTCCGTAGTTCATGCGGAAAACTGGGATGTTATTTCGCTTCTCGTTGAGAGGGCTGTTGAAGAGGGAAATACCCATCCCCGATGGCACGAGCTTACCCGTCCGGCGGTTTTTGAAGCCGAAGCCGCCGAAAAGGTAATTGCCATGGCCGAGTGGCTTTCGGCGCCATTGGAGATCTTTCATATAGGCAGCCGCCGGGTTGCGGATACCATAGCGGATGCGAGAAAGCGCGGGTCGCAGGTCTTCGGTGAAACCTGTCCCCAGTACCTTTTTCTCAATACCGATGCTTTTGAGAGGGATGGGGTGGAAGGGGCTTATCCGGTCTGTTCTCCGCCAATCAGAAGCGAAGCGGACAGAATTGCCATGTGGGAGGCGCTTGCTTCCGACCGTCTTCAGATAGTGGCCACCGATCATTGTCCCTTTACCCGGGAAAGGAAAGAGACAGGGCTTGCCGCGGGCTTTCATAAGATTCCGGGTGGAGTTCCTTCCATTGAAATGCGGATGGCTTCCCTGTACAGCGAAGGAGTGCGTGGAGGATTGATCAGCCCCGGCCGATGGGTCGACATCTGCTGTACTACTCCCGCCAGACTGCACGGCTTTGACCGGAAAGGGGTCCTGGCACCCGGCTATGACGCTGATATCGTCATATTCGACCCCGAAGCAGAGCAGACCCTCTCCGCCGAAACACTACACGAAGAGTGCGGCTGGACCCCCTACGAAGGAATGAAGCTGACCGGAAAGGTTGAGACGACCATCCTCCGGGGAGCACCGGTAGTGGAGAAGGGGGAATTCGTCGGAGCCGCGGGAATGGGCCGCTATATCTTCCGCTCCGGTATTGACGCCCGTCTGCGCTAAGGTCATGATGTAGGCGTGGAAATGGATTTTCGGGAAGATCAACCGGAGATTGATGCGCTTCTGGAAGAGGCGGATGAAGCATTTGATCAGGGAGATTTCGAGACTGCGGTAAAGCGCTACGGGGACGTGCTTCGTATGGATTCGGAACATGTAGGTGCCCTGATGAATCGCGGAGCCGCTTTTCACAGCCTCGGCCAGTTTGAAAAGGCGCTTGAAGACGATCTCAAAGCTCTGGAACATGACAAGGAAGATGAGAAACTCTACTTTAACATAGGGCTTGTGCTGAACGCCCTGGAAAGGAATGAGGAAGCTCTCGAATATTACGACCGTGCAATACGGCTCTCCTTCGACTACGGGCTTGCCTATTATGCCCGCGGGAATACCCTTGCATATCTGGACCGTCACGAAGAAGCGGTTGAAGACTATGAAAAGGCCGACCGCTTCGAGGTTGAATATGAAGATATATACCGTTACTGGGGACTGAGCTGCGAGAAGTGCGGGAAGTATCGTGAGGCCCTTGTGCAGTACCGCAGGGCCATCGAAGAGTCGCACGATGAATCCGTTTTGTGCCGCATCGGTTACTGCTGCTGGATGCTCGAAGACAACAGGGCGGCGGAGAAGTACCTTCACCAGGCCATTGCGACGGAACAGGGTGAAAGTGATGCCTGTATAACCCTCGCAGCCCTCTATACCGCGGAAAACCGGCTCGAAGAACGGGATCGTCTCCTCAGGATGCTGCTATGATTTTCGGCCCCGACAAAATAATACAGTGCCCCGTCTGCCGCAACCTTTATGTACGCAATACCGTCGGATCTCCGAACCCCCTGGGTGCGCGATACTGGTCCGACGGCCTGGTTGAAGCACCGATGATGCCGGTGGAGCCGCTGGTCATCTGGTGCGAAAAGTGCCGGGACTGGTTCTTTATTGAGGACGCACGGGAGATTGTTGATCTTCCTTTTGGTACGGAACCGGGCGAACATAAGGTTATTCCCGTTTCAGACGCACTTGAAGCGGATGTCTACCTTGAAGTGATCGAACGGGGGTGGCCCCGTGAGCGTGAGATACAGCTCCGCATCCGTCTCATGCGGGAATATAACAACCACCTGCGGTACAATCATGGCAAGAAGGATCCCGCAACAGTCGAAAGCCATGATAATCTCGAACGGCTGTCCGAACTTCTTGATCCGGAAGAAGATGCCCTGATGCTGGCTGAGGTGCATCGTGAACTGGGAGAATTCGACCGCGCGATCGGTATTGCGGCACGCCTTGTGAAGGGCAAGGGTGATGAGGAACCGGAAGATATCCGGGCAGAACGGATTATTCAGGAGGCTGAGCGGAGGAATATTTTTCCGGTGCTTCTGAACGAAGATGTCCTTCTGCCGGATAACGGACTCAGTTACCCGGAATGCATTGATGCCGGCTACTATCCTTACCCTGTTGCCGAAGATGTTTTCGCCTTTGCCGACGGGAGCAAGGAAGAGGAGTACCGGCCGATACTTTCGGTCCATTTCTCCCTGATTCAGCGGGAAGAGGATAGCTGGGCTTCCTTCTGCTACGGAGACGGGAGCTGGCTGAACCGCTACGACCGGCTTTTTTCCCGTGAAGAATGGAAGGAATTTCTAACCTGGCCCGAAGAGGTCAGAAACGAACTGATGGATTTCTGGGAGATGAAGAACTTTCATCTGGACCAGTTCGGCAAGTACGAGCTCGACTTTTATTTCAGGACACTCTACAGAATATCCAACGGATACCGCAAGCCTCCGGCCAAAAAAGCCTTTGACCGGCATCTGCGTCTTTTCCGCCCGGTCTGGAAGCGGCTGCGCGACACGCTTCTCTCTCCGGAAGCAGATCCGGATATTGCAGGCTGGATGGGCAAAAACGAGTACATGGTCTACTGGCATTTCTTCTGGGCAAGCTTCTCCGGAAACACTGATCTTGAAATCCTGAATGCGGATATGCTGATCGCTTTTATGAAGGAGAAAAGAGACCGGGAAAAAGAGCGTCAGGAGAACCGCAATTATGCCCTGCGGCATATCGATCACGTGGAACTTGGCGGCAATCCCGGATGGTTCAAGGGGGTGGATAAATCCACGGCACTTGAATCCGGAAAATCACGTCTGTTTGTCGGACAGTTCTGGAGCGACTACCTGGGGTACGGGACCAGACTGCTCTATCTTTTTTATAACACCGAGGAAAGCCGTTTCGACCAGTTCCATGATTACGACTGATTCTTTTCCGCTTTTTCCGGATTGAGAAACCATTCAAGACGTTTTTCCCGGTCCCTGTAGTAGTTCCTCCAGCTCTCAGGAACATCCGGGTCCCCGGCAATGGTCTCCATCGGGCGGACAATCATTCCCTTGCGTGGATCCCGGTAGTTGAATGCGGCAAAAGGCTGAACCCTGTCTATCAAGATGCTTTCACCGTCCGTTCCGCGGATGAAGGTAACGGTGAGCAGACAGGAATCACCCGTTGCATTCCTTTCATTCTCCGGGTCTTCGGGATCGATGTTCCAGGTCTGGCCGCTTATGAAATTGCCCATCGAATAGGCAATCACCCCCTGTCTTCCATCCTTCCGCTCATGAATTTCCCAGGGCTGCAGCACATGGCTGTGGTGGCCCCAGACCATATCGGCCCCTGCTTCCGAAAGCTTGCGGAAGAACTCCTTTTTTCGTTCCATCGGGATGTGCTCATATTCCATTCCGTCATGGACCGCCAGAACCAGAACATCATAGAGGGGTGCTATGGAGGCAATAAATGTGAGAAGTTCCTTCTCAAGCTCATCGCTCCGGTAATAATCGGCGAGAAAGACAAGTTCGTTTCCGTTCCAGACATTAACAAAACTCGTAATGCTGAGAAAGCCGACCTTCCAGTTTCCCGCGTTAATTCCCGTCGGTGTCATGGGGGAGCGCTGGTGCGGGCGGATTCCGGAGAAGCTTATTCCGTGCTCTTCCGCCAGATCGCTCATCTCACGGAAGGTTGCCAGAACTCCAGCACCCTCCTGGTCGGTCGCGTGATTGTTGGCCAGGGCGAACACATCAAAGCCCCCGTCTATAGCCGCTTCAACATAGGAGCGCTTGACATTAAACCGGGGAAATGTCGAAAAATCGCTGCTTTCCACTACCGGAGTTTCAAGATTGATGAAAGCGAGGTCGGCCGCCGCAACTGCTGACTTCATTTCGCGGTAGATATCACTGTAATCGCCCATACGGAAATTCACGCTGTGTGCCATGAGATCACCCGCAAAGGTGAGTATCAGGGTGTCGGGAGGAGGCAGCGTCGCCGATTCATCCGATGAGACGACAGGGATATCGTGTTTCCCGGCAGTAAGGAAGTAGACCGAGAAGTTGACGGCGGTAAGCAGTAAAAGGAGACCGGCAATGCGGACTGCGGTTTTCATGATTGTTCCTTCACAGATGACAGACTATCAAAGATCGGGCCGGCACGCCACATACATTTTTTGAAATTTGCTTTTTGACAGGTGATACGCTATTTTCTAGTAAAGCGATCTTGAATCGAACCGGAGGTATAATATGGAACAGAAAGCATATCAATGTGAAGAATGCGGCAAAGAGGAACTCACCGAAGCTTTTGCGGATGCTCCCGACTGCTGCGGAAAACCGATGAAGGAGATTCCCCTGGACGACTGCACCAAGGCGTACAATCCTGAAAGTGCGCGTCTTTCCGACGCTGATGAGGCCTGCGACGACGGGGTTCATTAGTCTTTGTACGATACGGATTTCATTTTGCTGTTCTTGAGGGCTGCCCTTTTTTCCGGGGCGGCTCTTTTTTGACCAGCCCTCAGCTGGTAAACTTCCCTCAGGAGGATATAATGAAAAAGCGACTTGCTCTCATGCTTCTGATTAGCCTGGCCGTTCTTCTGCTGACAGGCTGTCTGCCCGGCGACGGAAGCTACGGACCCGATAAGCCCGCGGGAATTTTTTCGGGAATATGGCACGGCTGGATAGCACCGGTCTCCCTTATCATTTCAATATTCCGCGACAGAATAGCCATTTACGAGCCTGTAAACACCGGGTTCTGGTACGATTTCGGTTTTTACATTGCAATACTGGGCGGTTTCGGCGGTTTCTCTCTGGTACGGAAAAAGCACAAGGAACCTTATCAGCGGTAAGACCGAACTCTGCAATCCCCCCGCCGGCGGAGCCTCCGCTCAGGAAAACTTCCTGCGGAGCTTCGCCAGGTTCTTTCCGTACAGCTGGTCGAACTGATCGCCGAAGTGGTTGTGCAGTTCGGCCAGGTAAAAGTCGTGGGTAATGTAGCTCTGGATCGACTGCACCAGACCCCTGTTTTTGGTCCAGACAATCTGGCATGGTAGATTACCGCCGAGGGTCCCGGTTATGCACCAGGTCGAGTCAACGGTACAGTCCAGGGTGTGACCAAGCTCCGAGTAGGATTCCATGTTTTCGGTCTCGTGAAGGTATACCTCGCCGAAGTCCGGCTTCTTTTCCCCGTAGAGGAGCATGTAGACCTTAACCCCGCGCCTGGCCGCTTTCCGCAGATCCTTCTCCAGAAGGGCCTCTTCCCTGTCCCATAAGCCGATATATATCGACTCCTCGGCACGGCCTATAAGGTCCCTGGCCATTTCAAAGGCCTTTTCGGCGTTGGGAAGGTTCCAGACCGGATCAAAATCGGAGACGAACTGACCGGAGGCAAGCCGCTTCTCCAGCTCATCCGTAAAAACCTCGTATTCGCGCCGCAGCTTCTCCATCAGTTCGTCGGGAGAGAGGGGGCTGAAGAGTTCCGGCTTGGTGCCGCTGCTTACCGCTATGCCCCGTTTAATAAGGCGCCGGGTAACATCGTAGACCCGGCTGTGGGGGACTCCGGAGTTCTGGCTGATCGTATAGGCGCTGGCGGGATGCTCCGCCAGAAGGGAAAGGTATATCTTCGCTTCATACTCGGTAAAGCCCATTTCCTTGAAATAAGCCAGGGTATCCTCGACATCCGATCGCATAATTTACTCCTCTTAGAGTTATAACTTCTCCCGGATGAGGTGTCAAGAAATCCTTCAGTCGTAGCTTAACTACTGTAGTAGTAAAAAAACTTGCACGAATCAGAAAGCGGGTTTATCATGATACCCATGATTACCTGTATCAGAAACGTAAGCGTCTATGCTCCCGAACCGAAGGGAGTCTGCGATCTCTATTTTTCCGACAGAATAGAGTACGCCGATTCGCCGCTGAAGACCCCCGTTGATCCCGCCCTCTGCAGGAACATCGACGGATCGGGCCTTACAGCCGTTCCCGGTTTTGTCGATCCCCATGTTCATGTTACCGGGGGAGGCGGCGAGGGCGGTTTCGCCTCCAGAACGCCGGAACTATCCCTCGGCGATATAATCTGCGGAGGCGTTACCACCGTGGTCGGTACTCTCGGAACCGACGGTATCACCCGCAGCCTTCAGAACCTCCTGGCCAAGTGCCGCGGACTGCAGGCGGAAGGTCTCTCCGCCTGGTGCTATACGGGCAGTTACCGGGTTCCCGTTCGTACCATGACCGGCGGAGTCATGGACGATATCATTCTTATCGAAAGGGTTATCGGGGCCGGCGAAATCGCCCTTTCGGATCACCGCTCCAGCCAGCCTTCCCTTCACGAGCTTACCCGGCTGGCGGCCGACGCCAGGGTGGGGGGCATTTTGTCGGGAAAGGCGGGGGTGGTAAATATCCACATGGGAGACGGGCCCCGCATGCTTGATCTTCTTAA
>NPIE01001602.1_pt1 | contig 18382 bp, 14 predicted proteins | sample 8637661 | NCBI WGS metagenome assembly NPIE01 (sample SAMN07420842, study PRJNA396082) | bioreactor metagenome | isolation source: sample BA12 brine-fed electro-methanogenic bioreactor BA | place: Japan: Kochi | collected 2016-12-09
GAGAAATTCAGCAAACCCTAATTACTACTAGCATAGACAGCATGTCCATGTTCGTGTCTATGTTAATTGGTTTACTTCATACCTTTTAACAGATTGTCTGATACTCTGTAACCACCGGCTTTCTTTGAACCTTCAAATTCAATTGCACCTATTTCCTTTAGAAAAGCAACATATCTTTCAACAGTTTTAGCAGATTTATCAATTTCATTTGCTATCTGAGTAACTTTCAAACTACCTTTTTTAATCAGAACCTCAATAACTTCCAAATATGTATCTTTTAATCCCTTACTTATTCCCTTACTTATTCCCTCATCAATTGCTTTAGCAACAAGCATATTTAATCCCTCACTTATTCCCTCACTTATTCCCTCACTAAAATTAAACGGAACAACAACATCAGGAAATGTAACTTTAACAGTATTATCTTTAACTTTCCATACAGGAGGCTGAAAACCAAGTTCATTACAGTTAGCAATCATTTTAACAGTGCCAATACCAATTTTTTCAATCCAATTCCGCAAAAAGAATATGTGAGCAATATCTGGATTTACAGGAACAGAAAGATGATCTTCAGATAATGATTTTACGCTAATACCCTTGGGTAGTGCACCGTAACTATTTATTTGTAAGCTATCTGGGTAAATATTGATTGCAATACTACTGGAAAATGAAGAGTAATCGCGATGAATAAAAGCATTTGTAATGGCTTCACGTATAGCATATCTGGGGAATGATGGTTTGTCGGTACGTTGCCAATTGTCTGATTGGAAAGAACTGGATACGCCGTAAGCTAAATCGAAAAATTCGGTGATTTGACGAATAGATTTAAATAAATTTCCTTCGAAAATTTTGTCGTAAAGGATTTTCTCGCCTGTCTTATCCGTTCTGAATACTGATAACCTTACTCTGACCTGAGGAAAAAAACTAACCGGACTTTTTCCGAATAAAACGACTGCTGCATTTGTAAAATCACCATTTTTAAATAATCCAAACTTACTGAGAAATTGGAGTGGGTTGTCCTGCAAGCTTTGTTCCCGCCCTGCTTTATTAGCTTCTTTAATACAATCCAAAACCTCATTCAAATCTATATCTTCTAAATCAACTTCAATAGCTGATTTGGTTTCCCATCGCTGGGAACGTTTTGATTCTTTATGGATCAATGCAGCTAATTGTTTGGAGTCTGCCTGAACTGTTGAATTCCCAACACGATAGTAAACTGCTCCTTCGAAAATATAGGGTTGACTTGTACCCTGCCAAACAGAAATTACCAAAAGCTTTTTCTTTTCTATAATTTGGACATCTACTGAAACAGCAGGTTCTGGCACAATTTCGGATATGAGAAAGTGTTGAATTTCCGAAGCCATATTTTCAGCATTTTTAATTCCGATTATCTTCATGTCATCGCCAATGCCTATCACCAGTTGTCCACCATCTCTGTTCAGAAATGAGCAGATAGTTTTTCCAGCCTCATTTAAATCAATCCGAGTATTGAACTCAAGCGTTGCTGATTCTTTTTTCTGCAACAGGTCTTTTATGTAGTTAGCATCATCTGTTTTCATAATATTTTCATTTTTTGGATGATGTCAAGTATTCTTTCTTTCTTGCTAAACTGGGTTTGAATTACTTTTTCGATATCCTTCATAGTAAAAAACTCATCTGCCCAGTGTCCTATTCGTTCTTCTGGCGGAATGTCGTTAAGAATCGTATCATTGTACATATCAATCACCCGAATGTCGTCCATTAATTTGGTTGGCCGGTAAGTAAAATCAGGGTTGGGACTTTTATCCGGCATGTACCGGTATTGCTTGAAAAGTTCTCTTGCAACCCTGACATCCCTATGGGCAACAAACCATCTTGGTTTTTTCAACTCAATAGCTTTCTTCATTTCCTCATGCGTAATGGATATGTCACCAATTACTCCTGAACCGTAAAAAGGACGTATCACCCCAAAAAAAGCATCTGCATTTTCAACCGCAACCAGGCAATTCTCCATGTTAGACTTTGAAGGATCAGTAGGCATGGTTTTATAATGTGAACTTATGGGTTGATAACCCATCTGCTCAAATAATCCGCATATTTTGTCCAACTGATCTTCGTAACCATAAACGGAAGATGCAACTACAATTTCTATTTTGCCATCATCTGTCATTGTAATTTCAATATATTCTTATTTATTATTCCTCCTCCCCATCTTCCTCCTCACCCGCCATAAGCTCCTTCCCCATGCGGTATTTGATGTCGTAATTGATGATGAAATCGAGTTCTTTCTCAGTGAAACTATAATGACTGGCTATAGCAATATCAATCTTATCAATTATATATTTCGATTTAGAAGGAGAAAAGATAAGTTGTTCTCTACTTCCAGTGGTTTCATAATTTTGAATTTTTCTATCGGCGTTCGAAACTAGATCATAACAAAGATCCTCTCCTAATTTAATAATAAAATCATCATTTAAAACCTGATAGGGAAAAGAATACATCATATAATCTTTACAGTTATACATGTCAAAATGTAAGGTATACCACCACCACCATAAGTTTGATGATAAAACTGCTATAAACTCATAGACATTCGTTTCACTATCAAAATATTTTGATTTATTACTTTTACTTTCGCTTCCAAAATCCCTATCAAGAAATATTTTGAAATATCTTCCACCAGCCGTACGATAGTATATTTGTTGTGGGGTTGTTCTTTTAATTGGAGCTAAATAATTACCAATAGTTTCTTTGACACTAACAACTTTAGAGATTGTTCTGTTCTCATTTTCTATTGAAAGTTTGGGTAGGGAGTAATCATAAAAAATACTCTCTGGAAGTGTATAGGAGTATGGAATCGATTCAAAAAGATATTTTCTTGTGGCATTAATCCATCTTAGATAATTTGATGCAAAGATTTTTGGTTTACTATTAATCTTTTTTTGATTTAAAATAATTGTCAAATTCATTGTTACACCTTCAAATAAGAACGCTGGTCGAGTTGCATAATTTGAAACATAGAGAAAGGAATTATGCTTTGTCATTCTTTTCCTCATTGTTTCCATAGCAGGTGTAGATAGACAACTGATCTGAACAATTAATCCAGACCTTGACAAATTAGTTAATAATAATTGACTTCTCTCATATACAAATGAATAGAGATTTCCAGATTTGAAAGTTTCATACAAATCTTCCCGTATTCTATAATTAAATTTATTTTCTGAATATTGCACATAGGGTGGATTTCCGATAATCACATCAAATCCACCCCTGTTCTGCATAATTTCATAAAACTCGGCAAACCAATGAAAAGGCTGGTAATTTTCAAGCCAGGTTTCATACTTAATGCCGCTTGCCTGTTTATGGAGCAGGTCATTCAATTCATGGTTGAGTTCCTTCAGGCGTTTTTGCAGTTCCTCTTTGGCTTTCACAAAATCCTTGTATTCATTGCCTGTGGTTAGTTGTATTTCTTTGTAGCGTTTGTAGGTTCTTGCAACGATATCACATTTTTCTTCTATCTGAGGTTTTACAATCTGCCCGTCGAAGGTCCATTCCAGGCCTTTCATTAATTCATCTTCGGTTGCAAATCCCACAAGGGTATTTCCTGCGCGTATGTTAAAGTCGATATCCGGCAAAGGTTCCAGCCCCAGGTTGGGCTTGCGGTAGTCGGCATCCACCGTGGCTACAAGTTTGAGGAAAAGCCTGAGCTTGGCAATTTCAACGGCTTCCTTCATAATATCCACGCCGTACAGGTTGCGCAGTATGATGCTTTTATATATGTAATACTGCAGGTTGGGGTGTTGTTCGTTTTGGGTTTCTGCCAGTGTATCGCGGAAGAATTTGTATTTGTTGCTGAACTTTTTATTTTCATTTTCATTTTCCCGGTCTTCTTCCTCGGTAAATCCTCTCATGCGTGTGAGGCAAGCTTCGTAAAGCGGTTCAAGTATGCCCATGGCTGCAAACAAAAAAGCGCCGGAGCCGCAGGTAGGATCAAGTATGCTCACCGAATTGAGGGCTTTAAAGAAATGACGCAGGAAATCGGGGTCTTCGGTATTTTTTACCACATCCTGGGCAAACTGCCGGATATTCAGGTTATAGGTAATGAAATCGTTGATTTCGGCAATTTCACCCTTCTCAATTTTGGATTTGACTTCGGTATAGCGTTTTCTGCGTTCGATCACTTCCCTGTATATCTCAGTAGGCAAGGCAATGTTAGATGGAGCAGTTTTGTTCCAGGGCTTACGGATTTCATACAAATGGGGTGAACCATCGTTTTTCACCACTTGTTTTTCGAGCTCCGGCCTGAAACCTTCTTTGATCTCATCCGGCAGATCGTCAAATAATCCGCCCTGTTCAGGCACTCCATGTTTGACGGCATCATAAATATAATCGTCGCCGCTCTCCTTCAGGCTTTGCCATATTTCACCATCAGCGTTCAAGGCTTTGGGGTAATTCCTTTTGGTTTCGTCGAACAGCCAGGGGATGATGCAGTTTTTGCTGATGTAATCCGTAATATCTTCCTTGGTGTAATAAGCGCCCATTTGCGCCCGATCGTTGATGTACTTTTCGAAAATGTAACCAATCACATCCGGGTTGATGTCCTTGCCCGTAGCTTTTACCCGGGTATCAAGGTGCCATTCGTACTGATCGAAAAAATCAAATACACGTTCAAAGGCATTGTCGTCAATGTCGATGTCATCATATTGCTTTTCCAACTCATGCTCGTCAAAAAGGCCGCCGTTCAGGTATGGTATTTTGCCAATTTCTACCTGTACTTCCTTACCGTGATCGGGGCGGTTCAATCCTTCATGGAACAGCACCAGGAGGAAATCCCTGTAAAATGAGTAGAATTTATTCTTTCCCTTTTTCTCCTGGCAAACATTAAGTTTCTCGCGCAGATAATTCCTGTTATCGTCCAGAAAGCCTTTCTTTTGTATGAAATAGCAAAACATCAGGCGGTTCAGCATAAGGGAGGCGTACCAATCTCGGTCCACTTTCTTCTCAATACCCTTAATGAAGTCCAGAAAAGATGTATGTTCCTTTTTAAATCTCTCATAGAACTTTTTGGTAACCTTTTCGGCATTCTGATGGAAATTTTCGGCTACACGCTGGGTTACATCAACAATGGTTATGTTTTCTTCCTCGTCCAGTTCAAAGAACAGACCTGAGGCTCTTTGGTAAAGCAATTCGGGATCCTGTGAAATGCTGTAACGCGTCTCGGTCATTTTTGCCGGTTTTCCGCTTTGCCGCACCACCAGTTGCCAGATTTGTTCACTTTGTTTTGCATCCTGATATATGATCAGATGTTCCTGAAACAGCTTTGTTACTTTGGTTTCAATCTTTTTCCGGATGTTGTAGCCAGGTATCTTTCCCTCAGGATCAGGCGGGCAAATCAATATTTTAAATCCGCTTTTTTCTGCAACAGACTGAAGTTGATAGACATTTTCATCAGGAATGATGTCAACCTTTGTTCTATCGTTATTCCATCCCATCTCATTAAAAAGCTCCCTGAACCGGAAGTTCTTAATATAATCCGAAAATTCCTGTTTGGTAAGTGACATAGGCTATTTCACATTTTTAAGTCCGAGTGAACAAATAATTTGGGGTTCGCGGCTTGGCATTTCATCCAGATCTACAATACAGAGTTTGTCTTCCTCGCGCAACGTAACGACCAGATCTGCGAGGTCTTCGTCTGAAATGCCTGCTTTAAGTTGCCGGTTTAAGGTATCTTTTGCAAATTCCTTTAAAGGATATTTATAAATATCATCAATCGCTTTTTTCAGCGGTTCATTAACAAACAAAGTATTTTCAAATTCCTTGCAATATGCATCCAGGCGCATATACACCCTGTATTTGGCACCGGTTTTCTTTCCCAAAGAACCGCCGGTGTTTTTTTCATCTTCCCTGATGAAATCCATGCCTTTCCTCACCAGTTCATGATGTTTGGGGATTTTAAAACATGGTTCGGCATCCGGCTCGCATGCTACAGCTTTAAGAATTGTCAATTGAGATTGGGTAATGATCTCTCCCTTGCAGTTCACCCATGCAAGCACATCATTTTCCTCAAAAGTTCTGGTATACACAACAACACCTTCTTTTTCAGGTGGGAAATGATTCTGCTTTGTAGCATAAACTACATTGGGCAAATCCGGCACCAGTTTTTTGAGGGAAGGATCTTCATCTATGGCATTTTTCCATATTTGATAGGCATAGGAAGCCAGGTCAACTTCCGAATCTTCTTCCTCGTCAAGGATGCCTGATTTTTCATTGTATAAATCTTCAATATTGATCGGATCACCGTCAAAAAACACTTCATCCGAGCCAACCACTTCTGCATTTTGCCTGATCCTGTTGGTAAGTCTTCTTCGCAGATTAATGATCTGCTCTATACCATCTTCCGGCAAAAAGGAATAACAAAAAATTTGTTCGGCCTTTTGCCCGATTCTATCCACACGGCCTGCACGTTGTATCAGGCGTATGATGGCCCAGGGCAGATCATAGTTAAGGATAATATGTGAGTCCTGTAAATTTTGTCCTTCACTGAGTACATCCGTTGTAATCAATATTCTCAGGTCAGTTTTTGATTTTGACAGGTCGTTGCTAACCGGGCTAAATCTTTGCGCAAGCCTGGTTGGATTTTCGCTATCGCCAGTAACAAATTCGAGGTGTTTAATTTCTCTTGCTTTTAATTGTTCTGTAAGGTAGTAAGCCGTATCTGCATATTGCGTAAAAACCAAGACTTTTTCATCAGGATGCTTTTTTGACAATAGTTCATGTAATTCATTTAGTTTTCTGTCTTCTTCTGAGTCCCATTCCTGTCCGAGGGAAAGTATTTTTATTATCTCAAGGCAGTCATCAGAAAGGTGCTGCAAAATTGCCTTGTTAAAAAACTCGCTACGAATCCAGTCGAATTGTTTTTTATACTTGGGTGTTTCATAAAGCTTGTAAACCTCAGCTGCTTTATACAGATAGGTTTCTTCATCTAAAATAAAAGTCAGGATATTCTCTGTTCCATCCTGATCGGTATCTTCGTCTTCCAGAAAATTATCGAGATTATGTGTGATGTTTTTACCAATGGGCACAGGCAGGTTGTTTTGTATGGCATAAAAGAACACATAATTTCGTAGGATATGCCTGCTTAAAGAAATAAGAAAGGAGTATCCGCTACTTTCAAGACGTTTAAAGAGGTTTGTACGACAAAAGCCCATAAGTCGCTTTCCGGCACGGGATAAATTTCTTATAATTATTTCCTCCTGATTGGTAGCTTTTACCGGAGGTTTTTCCAAAACATAATTCCCCAGGCCATAGCGTGGTAAATCCAGACTGTTTATGCTATCAACTACGTTTTGTGAATATAGTTTGGCATACTGGTCTTTCGGATTATCCGGGTCAAAATCAAAAGTAAGTGTTTTAGGAATTCTGTCAGGGAAATATGAACGGGTTCCATCAGGAAAAGTTAAATACTTTCTTTCCTTTTCGGAATCATATTCAGCATAGTTGTCTTTAATAAAACTTCTTGTGCGCCTTACAAGATACAAACGCATGAGTTCCCGCCAGTCATCAGCAAATGTACTTTTTTCAAATGCTTTAATACTTCTGATGAATGTTTCGGTGTGTCTTGCCGAGAAATGAATTTGCCCTCCCAATTGGTTAATATAGTTTTCAGGACTTATTCCCAAATCTTTATCATCGGGTATAAAAAGGCGTAACTGATTTGACAAATCGATATAGGATTTATTATAGGGTGTTGCGGATAGCAGGATAACTTTACTGTCGTTTTCGTCAAGATATGATTTGATGGAACGGTAACGGCTGCCCTCATCATTCCTAAGATTATGACTCTCATCGATTACAACGAGTTTGAATCTTTTTAAATCAGGCAATTTGCTTTGAACCTGCCCAATTGAAATCACATTTGCCTTAAGATCATATTTATTTATGTATGATTGCCACATACTTTTCAGATTGGGAGGGCAAATAATCAGAGTTGAGTAGAAATATTCTTCTTCAAATATCTTTGCCAGAGCACAAGCAGTAAATGTTTTACCAAGTCCTACAACATCACCAATAAAAACGCCTTCTCTTTTATTCAATTTCTTGGCTGCTATTAACACTGCTGCTTGCTGGAATGGCAGGAGTTCTTTTCGGAAGACAAGCGGGATTTTGAATTCATTAAGCCCGGCCCTGGCTTCCTGAGATAGATGATAGGCCATTTTCAAATAAATATGATAAGGTGAAAGCAATCGATCAGCGGCCCAGCTGTTGTCAATAATCTCGATCAATTCTTTTGTGATGTCAATACACCATCTATCCTTCCATCGGTCATTAAACCAGCTGGCAAGTTTTTTAGCTGCATCTTGATCCAATACATCTACATTTAATTCACCTTGCTTTGCAAGACCAGCGAGAGTTAAATTACTGCTTCCCAGGAAACCAATTACCGGCACACGCTTATCATCGCTATAGGCCAAGTATAACTTTGCATGCAGTGGGTACCTGAGATGTAACTTTACTACAACCTTTTCATCTTTAAGTTGCTGACTTAATTTCCTAAGCGCCTTTTCATCCTCATTGGTTGGGGTACCAATTGTTAATTGTTCCCTGAATTCCCGCGCCAGTTTCTTTTTTAGTTTGAGCGCTTCACTTTGGTCAAGAATATGATCATCCTCATTTCTAAAGTACTCACGCAGAGTATCCACTGGTAGCCTTTGCATCCCTACGAGCAATCTGCAAATTCTATAGTGGTCATTTCTTCCCTCAGTAATAGTCTCTCCTTCAAGTTGATCTATTTTATCTGCAACTTCCTTCCAGCCTCTGAGATTGAAATAACCGACACAGCAATCAGTTCTTTTTGAGACTTCAAGGGTTTCATTTAGTCCTTTCGCAAGGTGGTTTTCGATGTTGTCATAGATTTTGGGCATAAACTATCTTTTTCTCGAAATTAATAATTGTTCGTGGAATAATACATTTTTTTAAAAGTTAATATTGAAGCCTTACCCATTGCACATAAGTTTTCACCGTATTCTTGCTTATGTTAATACTATGTGCAATAGCTTTCAGGCCGAAAAATGGGGAAGCCTACAGTATGAATCGAGAGGTTCACGTACGGTTCTGAGAGAGGTTAAGGGGTGAAATTCCCCTTTACCTACCCGACTGTAAGCTGTGCCTTTTGTTATCCTATAATTTCTGCGCCCAAAAAGTCTCTAATATATTCAACAAAGTACTTTTGTTTCTCATTGTTAAATGCCTGAATTCCTTGTTTGTGAACATAGGTGTTAAATCCCATATTTCTGAATTCGTAAGCAGCAAAAAGGATACATATATCAGTCAATACACCAGTTAAATGTATGTTTTGGGGTTTGAGTCTATTTAGGTGTTTTTCCAAATCTGTTTTATAGAATATGCTCAAAGTATTTTTAAAAACAATGTTGTCTTGATTAGAAAATTTGATAAGAGAATCTATTATTTCTGCTTCATGAGTTCCTTTCATACAATGCGGAGGATATTGTTTAAGTTCTGGTGCGTTTTTAGTATGGTTATCACAAAGAAATAGATAACTATTATTCTCTTTCTGAAAATCTAAAATTAGATTTGATATATATTTCTCAATTGAATGCGTAGGGGATTGCAATGAAAGTGGGTATCCTTTTCTACAAAACCCGTTTAGCATATCTATTATGATTAGTAAATCCATAAATTATTTTTCTTTAATATTGTTATAGTTTATTTCCAAATTTATCTTACTATCACCATTTTGAAGAATTTGATAATCTAATCTTTTAGGTTCATGTAACTCATGCCAGACTGTATTAAAGTCCTTATTCGTAGTATTGCATTTGTCGAGAATTGAAATCAATCTATCTAAATTAAAATACACAAAATCTTTCACAACATCTCCTTCGAATAACTTGCCACCACTATCTTTTAATCTGGGCACACATGTTATCCAATCTAAACTGTCAAGAGGTTCTTTTATCGGTCTTTGCCAATTTTTTATTGATAATGTTGATGTAGCGACAATTAATGGCCTCATTCCAAGTTTGTAAACAGAATTTATTATTTTATCAAGTCCACCACCATAATGAGCAACAAAAATCACTTCTCTATTAGATTGTGAATAGCGGTCTTTTATTTGATCTTTAATCTGTTTATATATCATTTCTTCATCACAGTTAATATCAATCAAAATTCCTTTATTAAAAGTATGCCCAAGCTTAACCCATTCTTCTTCAAATTTCTTTACAGCACCTTCACCATAATCATCATTAACCGCAATTGAAGTTGCAGTTCTAAAGTTGTTTATCTTGTGAACAGCCTTCGCAAGTTCTTCACCTTCTTCATCGCTTCGGATATAGAATCTATATACACTATTTTCTTTTAAATATTCTGTGATAATTGGAGAAGATGCAACCGTTGAAATAAATATTGGACTTCCTTCGCCTTTGAAGTATTTATTTACATGGTTTCCAAACACTTTTGAAATTGGACGAGCAACACTACTCATTGTGCAAATAAAGTATTTTGTCCCTTTTTTCAATTCTTCAATTATTATATCTTCTGTTGCATCAAAATCCAATTCATGATTTCTAATAACAAAGTTGTAATTACTCGCCTTTTCATTATGTTTCTTTAAAAAGTCAATAAAACCAAGTGCTTGTCTCTCTCCATCATCATAAGCATCACCTTCTTTGTCTGAATCAATTGGCAATAAAAGAACAATGCGTTCTTTCTTTGTTTCATTAAGTACAGTGATTTCATTTGAAAGATTATTTATATAGATTCCAGTAAATATTAGGACTACAAATAATATTAAAGAAACAGCAAGAAGGATAGTTCTTCCTGACTTGTATTTCTTCTTATATTCTTCCTTTTTTCTACTACCAATACTTTCATCTTGCAGCTTTCTATTAAGACTGTATGTTTTAATAACATACGCCAAACCAACTATGCTAATAAGTATAGGGCCGAAAATGTTTATTATTCTAAGAATATCCATAACCTTAAATTTTCCTATTATTGAATAAATATGTAAATAATGCAGTTACTAGATTGACAATTAATAAAAGTATGTCAAGTCTGAATATAAATATAGTCCCTGGAAGTAATTTTGTAAGATTTGCCATTAAGTAAATCATTAATGTGAATAATGTTACTAATGGCAAAAGGTTGTTATGATTATGTTTAGAGAATATTGAAACAAAAATCATTGGTGCAAGTAATGCCGTTCCCGCAAAACTAACCCTCGCTAATAGCACCAATTCTTGAGTAGTGTATATTGAGAGGACTAATGAGATTACCCCAAAAAGTACTATGAACAACTTATTTATACTTTTTGATTTTTTATTTTGTGCCACTTCGGCTTGTATTGCAAATAATTGAGAATCTGCGGTTGACATAGCAGCGGCAATTAATCCAATTATTGCTAATGCTCCAATTATGGAATGTTGTTCCATAACAAGCGTATTGTAAAGAAATTCTTGTGTTTCTGCTTTGGAGAAATTTATTGCTCCAAATAATCCAATGAAAATTGTGGGAAGGATTATTAAAAACGCAAATACTGAAACAGCTATTGCCATTCTTTTCGTATCCTTGACATTATTCATTATTACAATACGTGTTAATAATTGAGGTTGCGAAATAGGCATTAATATAATAACGATAAATGAAGAAAGAAGAAATTGACTGGTCAATAGATTTTTTGGACCTGGAGTTGATAGTAATTTTGGATTTGAAATCTCAATTGTATCAAACACCTCACTAAGTCCGCCAATACTTTTTATACAAGTATATGCTATAATTGAAGTTACAACCAATAAAATCAATCCTTGAATTGCATCGCTAATAATTATGGCTTTTAATCCGCCAAAATAGCTGTAAACAAGAATTGTAGCTAAAAAAATAGTAGCCCATGCCCAAACCGGAATATTTAAGATGTTGGAAAAATCGATAAATTCTGAAATTCCCTTGATTTGAATTGCAACATATGGAATTAAAAAGACAAAGATTCCTAAGCGATAAATATATACTGCTAAATTACTTTGATACCTTTCCTTGATAACAGTACTTACATTGGTGAAATTTTCTTTCGAATATCTTTTGCGTAGAGCCACACCAAACCATAATAGAACAAATGCTAATGCTGTATCAGTTACACCAAGAAAAATCCATGCACCGACACCATGAACTCTAAAAAAGTCCGGCATTCCCATTAGGGTGAAGGTGCTAAATAGTGTTGCAGAGAAAGTAAGAAATCCGAGAAAAATACCAATTTGTGGTAATGTGTAATCTTTCGGATTTTTAATTGCTTTTTTCGATTTATAAGCAGAGTAAATTAAAGCAATTAAATACAATATTGAGAAAAATATTAACCAGTATTTCATTTTTCACTTTTTGAGGTATTAATAAAAACGGCACCTACAATAGTTAATAATATGAACAGTAAGGAAACTAATATGCCAATCCATAAGGTTCTTGGTAATCCGAATAAAGTCGGGTTGGTTTGTTCTTCTGGAATTACAATAGAGGTAAAAGTCAATATTGATAAAACAATAAAAAGAATTTTACAAAACGTCCAAATGTTTTTCTTCATATTAATTTGTTTTTTATTTTACTATCGTTTCTTGGCATTGCTTACGTTTTGCAGCTAAGAAACGTGGGGCTTTTCGAAGCTCTTTCCTGTCCTCCCGTGACAAAAGTAGCCACGAAGAACAAACCTTGCGGAAACCACTGTCCGCCCCATGTTTTCTTAGGTGCTGTAGGGCTCAGTTATTCTAAATTAATTTCTATTTCTAAATCATCCGTTGGCACTCTTGTATTCCAATTAATACCCCCGTCCATGTATTTTAAGTAGAATTTTTCTAATACAGTTTCCCTAAATACAAGTGATTTCTCTCTGTGTGTTCCTTGTTGGTTTTGTCTATCAAATTCATTCAGAATTGGATTCGTTTCTTTTTGATTGCGATTTTCAATCCTTATTTGATTGAATTTTTCAAGGAATGGTCTTGTATGCTCCGTTGAAGTATTCATTCTTGTGATGAAATAATAATAGACAGGAATTATAGACCTAGACTTTAATAAGGGATCATCAGAAATGAAGATGTCGGAAAGTTTTAAAAGATTAGATTCAAGTTTTTCTATAGAGAGTTTTAATTCTACTGTTTCATTTCTGTTTGCTTCAACAAATCCATCAAGTATTTTTTTAGTAAATGATATAAGTTTGTTAGAATTCTCAGTTATTATAAGTTTCAGACATGTGTCAGCATATTGATGTCTTTTATTGGTATATCTAAAACGATCAGTAAAAAAATCATTATTCTCAATAATTTCCTTTATTTTATTATTTAAAAATCCTACTATTCTATTTCGTTTTTCAGCGCTATTTAAAGGTTTCCCTTCATTTAGCCTATAGAAAAGTTCTTCTATTCGTTCAAGTTCGTCTGTTATAACGTAGACTATGTCTAACTCAAAAGAGTCAAAGTCATACTTGGCATCAGGATATTCAAGTGCGATTTCTTGGTAGGTTTTCCCCGCAAGATTTACGGTTGGGTCTTTTTCATAAATGAACTCATTACTTAATCTGAGTTTATTGTCAATAAAATCCTTTAAAGCTTGAAGTCTTTGCTTCCCATCAATAATAGCATAGGTCTTGCCGGATTTATTTATTTCGTTATTATAATCAGTTATATAATGCAGATAAAACTTTGGAAGATCGTAACCATTTAAGATACTATCAATCAAGAGTTGTCTTTTATCATCAGCCCATACATAACCATATCTTTGGTATGGTGGTTGGAAATCAATGTCTTTAATAAACGACATTACATCCTTTAAAGAGTTATTACCAAACGCACCTTTTTTCTCTATTTTGAACATAATTTATGCGTTTAAAATTTCTCGATTTATTTCTTGAGCAATAGAATCTAGCCCCGGATAAACGTTATTCTCTGTAATACCCATTAATATCAGTTGCTGCATAATTGTTTCTATATTAGCTTGTGGAATTTTGATTTTCACAAGAAATTTATCTGAAACATCTAAGTCTTCTAATTTGAATTTTTCCTTGAAGGGGAATAGGGTGAAGACTCCTTTTTGTGCCACAATCCGTACGTTGTTTAATGGGCCATATACTGAAATAGGAAAGTCAACTGGAATATCATGGTCTTGATAAGTCATGATTTTTTTAACCGAATTGTCGGTTATACTTGGGATAGGTTCGTCAGGTTTTAGTCCTTTAGTATAATCTCTATTTAAAGTAACAGGATCAAGACACCAAACAGCAGCGTTTTTCTCCTTGTGTTTTTCTTCCCGATAAATCACTGCAAAAGCTAATCCAAGTAGAGCTGATTCCGACCAATCCAAAAGGCGAGTTGGAACACCATAATGTTGCATGATAAATAGCCATTCCCAATAGCTCTTTTCTCCTTTATCATCTATAAATGGCAAGGATCTAGTTTTAAAACGATTTAACAATTGTTTTTCAATTACTGGGTCGTCAGTTTTTCGGTAAAGAGATGGTTCTAATCCATAGGATTCATCAGCGATTCCGCGAAACCAAATTTTATCAAAGTCAGAGTCATTCTCAATCGTATTTATGGCATCCAAATACTCTTGCAGTGATTTGACTTCTATTTCTTTAATGTTGCCATTCATTTTTGTTCTTTTTTAATTGAGCCCAACGTTTTGCAGCTAAGAAACGTGGGCTTTTCGGAGCGATTTTCCTGTCCGCTCGTGACAAATTTAGCCACGAAGAACAAACCTTGCCTATACAACTGTCCGCTCATATTCCTATATATTAGCCACAGTTTATTTTTATCATTTTATAATTGAAGTACGGTTCAAATCCTACTTTACTGCATAACTCATTTGACTCGGGTTTATCACGGTCTGTCATGAGAAAAACCGTACTATTTCTCTGTTGTAAGATGTCAGAGCAATAAGACAAAATCATCTTTCCACAGCCTTTGTTCCTGTATTCATTTTTAGTAAACAATATTCCAACGTCAGGGTCTATTATCGAACAGAAACTAATGATTTTGTTATCAGAATTTAAAAGAACATAAATCTTCTCGTTCTCTATCATTGAAAACATACGGTCTTGCATGTCTTCGATTTCTTTGTCATTTAAGCCATTATATTCTTCATGGTAATATCCTTGCAATATGAGTGCTAATTCGTCTATTTGGTTTATCGTTCCGAGCCCAATTCTGAAATTATTAGTATCAAAGACATTTACTTTTTCTGTTTTATAAAAGAGTCTTCGTTTTTCGGTTTGAGAATTTTTCGGTTTATAGAAATTAATTAGCTCTTCAATTAGCTCATCCTCACCCGCAAGTGTGTAGTTGGTGTATTTGTTTAAATCAAATATGTCTCTGATTTCTAGAAATTGTTTACTGCTCCAATTGTGTCCATAGATAAGAAGCATCTCACTATGTATAATCAATATCCATCCGGATTCAGTAGTATTAATTACAGATGAATCATATATCGTGCTTTGTCCCCTCTGAGCCTTGACTAAGGTGTCTCTTAAAAATTTGTGCTGATATAAGTCTAAATCAATCTCCTCAAATAGAAATTGGTTAAATTCTTCAGGATTATGTTGAGGTGTCAGGTTCATTTTAATTTTGCGCTAACGTTCTGACGGTATAGCCAGTTGGCGATCGTTTCGCAAGAACTGTTGTTGTTTTTTATTTCTGTTGCGTTTCGTTTTCATGTTCCAAAATACTAAACACTCGCCAATTGGCTATTACCGTGTGTTGTGGTGCGTTTTTAGATACTAAAGACCTGTTCGTTTTACGTTTATCTTCGTGAGTGATTCGCAATATAGGTTTTTTATTACTTGTCGAAATTATCAAAATTTATTGTTTAACCTCTTTAAATTACGATATCTTTTCACGCCCTATTGTTACTGTATCCTGTTCAGTTTACAAACTTCATTTTTAGTATTTTGTGCCAATTTACTCTTAAATTTCTTATCGTAATTGTCAAAATTCATCGTTTGTTTTTTATAGTTGGCATATCCTTAAGCCCATTGTTTAAGTCAAATTGTCAACCTTTTAAAGAGCATGTTCCGAGTTCATATAAATTCGCAGTTTCAAATGCACCACAACTTGTTTATACGTGTACCTTTATTACATATTATCACCCAAATCGGTAGTTTAAGATCAACTGAATTGATTATAACGCCAACCTGGTCAAATTAAGAAATTATGTATCCGGAATAAATAGGTTTGGTCTGGTCATATTTATTTTCAGGATGATTGACCCCAAATATATAAAATATTTCTATTTCAAAATAAGGCAGAAAAAGACCACTTTACAAGCAAAAAATTCCAACTTCAAATAACCCATTTCAACCCCCTGATTACACGCCTGGTAAAAGACAGCGGTTTGGCTGGACTATTCCAGCGGCTGCCAAAAATTCGTGAAAATTAGCCTAATTCCTGCCTGCGTCGCCTTCGCGTAGCTACGGCGAAGCAAGGCCGGCGGGCAAGGCGCGTGAGTTCGCAGACTGTAAACAACAGCAACAAAAACTATTTCTGAAGCCATGGTGGAATCCCTCGTCTTCGCTACTAATGACATGTATAGTAAGCAACTGTAATTCTGTAGGTTAAAAAAATATCAAAAATCAAGCACCAAATAACAAATAAATACCAAATTCGAAAAAACAATAACAAATTTTTTTTGTTGAATGCCTCGGGATGACCTGTGATTATTTTTTCCGGGTGGTCTCGACTACCGCTCGACCATATCAGCTAACGTGATAGGGAGAATCCCGAAAAACCCTGCAAACAAAAATCACAAGATTGGAATATCCAATACTCACAAAGCTCAAAATGCCGTCCTGCGGACGGGACTCACCGCTCACCGCTCGCAACTCCCTACCCAAACACTATCCGAAATATCCTTTAGGTCTTTCTTTCTGCTGATGCCATTGGCCCGGAATGAAAGGAATACATCCACGATCTCTCCTTCCTTCCAGCCGGATATTTCCAGCATCAATGATCTGTTTCGGCGTGAGGGCCCGTTCAGGATGTAAAAGGCTTCCGTGCTTCCGCGTTTCAATGCCAGGGCCATGCTTACATCATTCTCCGAGTATGGCTTGCCTTCCTCCGCCTTTCCCCAGCTTATTATTATTTCATTGTTTTCAAGCTTTTCCACTTGTACATTTTGTGCATTGGCTTTTTCGCCTTCGCTGAGCTGCAGCCAGCCGGCAATTTCTCCGGAGACTTCATCAGGGTGGTTGTGCAGGTTGCGTGATTTGGCCTTGTCAAATGCCGAGCTTTGCAGCCCTGCCACAGCGAAACCAACTTGTATAAAAGGCTTGGTGGCCTGCAGGTATTTTATCACCTCGGCAAATTTCTTCTGTTGTTTTTTGAGCGCGGGACTTGCCGCTTTTTTGCGTTTGCGGGCTTTGCTGCGTACGACCATTTTTCCGTTTCTCCGGTAGATCACCACATCACCAATGCTGCCCTTTAAATTTTCCAGTAAAAGATTTTCAATGCTGGCCATGATGGATGTTTTTTAATCCCGTCTTAATAAAAACGGGTGATTAGCATACATCTAAAGTACAATAATATTTTGTTTCTGCAGCAAACATTTAGTTTATTAGTTATTTTTAATCACTACTGTCCGGGGAAATTTGGGGAGATTCCTCGCTTCGCTCGGAATGACAGTGTTTTCAGAGGCTTGGTAGGGGGTTGGGGGGAGTACGGCGGNNCCGCCGTACTCCCCCCAACCCCCTTTGTATCTCCCAAATAGCATGTCATTCCGAGCGAAGCGAGGAATCCCGTTGCGTTTAACCGTACAATAGTGATTTTTAATATTCATTGCTTGTATTCAAAAGGGCCTTATCCTAAAATATATCAATGACAAAGTCAAGAGTTGAATCATAAACCCATTTTTCAACGAAATAGCTCCCTATTCTAAACGTATTCCACTCGTATTTCAGTCGTATTTTTACGTTTCAAATACGTAATGGAAAGGGAGCGGGAACGGAGCAAGGGTGGAAGTAAAGCAAGTGACCGGTGATTTGGATTCACCATGTCACTCAATCAGAAACAGGCCCGCCCGAAAATCGATCTCCATGTTACAAGGATGTTATTTTGCACAGATGATCGATGAATTTGAGAGGTGAGCTGTGAGTGGCTTATTATCGTTTATGTTGCTGGTGAACGCTGCCTCTCAGTCACATCGAGCGTAGTCGAGATGCGCGATTGGTTAGCTATTTATGCGAATCAAGGTTAGAAAAATAATCTCTTCCTGACTTCGTCACACCCAATAAATATGATCCTAAAATACTGATATTCAACACCCATTATTTCAATTTGGGTGTCCCATAGCTATTTTTTGTGGTTTTTACTTAAGCTTATCAATGATTTTATAGGTTCAATAATTATTAAAAGTA
>NPIE01010859.1_pt1 | contig 18370 bp, 19 predicted proteins | sample 8637661 | NCBI WGS metagenome assembly NPIE01 (sample SAMN07420842, study PRJNA396082) | bioreactor metagenome | isolation source: sample BA12 brine-fed electro-methanogenic bioreactor BA | place: Japan: Kochi | collected 2016-12-09
GCAGGCAGCAATAAGGCAGTTCAGTTTCCAGGCGTAATTTAGAGGGTTGCCCGCGGTTCCCGGGTTTTTCCTTTTGCGGTTCTACCCTTGATGATAGTATTAAAACCCGCGGTACCCGCTTCCTTTGCGGGGTAGGATACTGTCAAAAAGAGGTGAGGCCCATGGATAAAAAAGTTGTTTTTGCGGCTCTTGCGATCAGGCTGGGTCTGGAATCGGAGGGGATCCCCTTTATATCCGTTGATGCGGAAACCGACAGGGGAGGCCTGGACCTGGTGAGAGTGATTTTTCCTTCGTGCCAGGGCCTTGCGGATCTGGACGGGTTCCTGAAAGGCAATTTCATTGTCAGGGAAAGTGAAGTTAACGAGAGGCCGCTCAGGGCGCGGATGGATCCCTCCCCCGCAAGGTATCTTGTTTTTCCAGGTCCGGAAAGGATGGCCCTGCCGGAGTGGAAATCCTTTGCGGACGCTCCGGTCACCGTTGAGGTAATAACCCTCTTCATGGACGCTCTTGATAGATCCCTGGGCCTGCTTCCCCTGCTTCCAGACAGGAAATTTCTGGACGAGATGGTCTCCATGGCCGGGGCTCTTGAGGAGAGGCTGTCGGATATCCGTCCCGCGGAAGATCTTGGCAGTCAGTGCGAAGAGGCCGAGGGAAAACTGTCCAGTGACGATCTGGCCCTGTTTTTCCGTACCAGTCCGGGAATCACAGGACGCTGGTTCTCGGCCGCCGCGGAGAGCGGGGTCAATATACAGGGCGCTGTTACGTCTTCGGGACAGGAATCGGATACTCCCGGATTTACCGTCCTCCTGAAATATCTTCGACGGAGGAAAGTGGAGGACATTCACGGGCTCTCGACCCTTACAGAAGAAAGGCTCGGGAGCTGGGATCTTCTTTACCAGGCGCTGGAGGTATCAAGAGTCAGGGGCATCATGACCTCCGCCTCGCCTACGGTCTTTGAGTTTGCCCATGCTCTTTTCCTCGCCTCGGAGGCACATGAATGATCCCTGGAGGCAGGATTAGGGTTCTTGTGACCGATGATTCAGCCTTTATGAGGATCGTTCTGGGTGATTTCATATCGGCTGCCCCCGACATGGAGGTTGTCGGAAAGGCCAGGAACGGCACCGATGCCCTCGAAAAGATAGCCAGGCTAAGGCCTCACGTGGTGACCATGGACGTGGAGATGCCGGGCATGGACGGTCTTCAGACCCTCAGGGCGATAATGGAGACAAATCCCCTCCCGGTCATTATGATAAGCGGCCGGACAGACCGGGGGACCGAAACAACGATCATGGCGCTGGAATCTGGTGCCTTCGATTTCATACGGAAACCTTCTGGTCAGGATCCAGAGGAACTTGCCCAGTTGGCGCAGGAACTGCAGGACAAGATAAGGCTGGCCTTCGGGTCCGTCGCTGTCCTGCCCGGGATGGAGGAAACCCCTCAGGAGAGGGCCCCGCGATCTGCCGCTACGCTGCCTTCCGGAGGGTTTGGCCTGCTCGTCATCGCGGCATCCACGGGAGGACCTCAGACCCTGGCAAAGCTTATGCCTGGACTTCCTTCTACCTTTCCCGCGCCTGTGGCGATCGTGCAGCACATGCCGAGAGATTTCACAAGGTCCTTTGCCGAAAGGCTCGACCAGATATCAGGGCTTAGAGTCATGGAGGCCCAAAACGGCATGCCCCTTCTCCCGGGGATGGCCGTGGTGGCGCCGGGCGGTTTGCACCTGGAACTGGTTGGGGAAAAAGGGGACATAAGATGTGTTCTTCTTGATTCTCCTCCAAAGAATTATGTAAGGCCCTCGGCGGATATTCTCTTTTCCAGTGCCGCAAGCATCCCCGGTATCATTCCTGCGGGGATCATTCTTACGGGAATGGGAAAGGACGGCACCGAAGGTGCGAAAGAACTCAGGGATAAGGGCGGTTTCGTGATAGCAGAATCCCGGGAGACCGCCGTGGTTTATGGAATGCCCCGCATGGCGGCCGAAGCCGGGGCTGTGGACAGGGTCTTGCCCCTGCACCTTATGGCGGAGAGCCTTGTGGAAATGTTTCCCTGTGGAGATGAAAAATGACCGAAAGGGAGGGACCGTCGGCGTGGATCGAGAGGGTATGAACCTGGTACAGATGGACCTTCTGAAGGAAATAGCCAACATTGGAACCGGACATTCTGCCACGGCCCTGTCGCAGATGCTGGGGCGCGGAGTCGACATGTTCGTCCCTGATGTCGAGCAGATACCGCTGGAGGAGATATCCTCCTTCTTCGGGGATCCGGAGTTGCCGGTCTGTGCCGTGCTGGCCCGCTGCGATGAGAATCTGCCCCTCAACCTGATGCTGATAATGCCCGAGTTGGATTCCAGGGCTCTCTCGGAGATAATGCTCTCCAGCATAACCCTGCCCTCGGACCTGGCCATGGCGGAGGCCCTTAGGGAATCGGCCCTCTCCGAAGCGGGCAATATCATTTTGGGAGCCTTCATCAGCGCCGTGGGGGATTTCATGAAGGTCGAACTCCCCCTTTCTGTCCCCGCTGTGGCCCATGACATGCTCGGGGCCATACTGGACGTGATCATCTCCATCTTTGGCGTGACGGGGGATACTGCATTTCTTGCCGACACCAGGATGACCATACCCGAGGAGGGGAACCGGGTCTTTTCCGCCAGGGTCTTCCTGGTGCCCGATCCCGACTCGCTCGGGGAATTCATGAGGCTTCTGGGTTTCTGATGGACGGCGTTGCGCAAAAAGTCCCTGAGAGGAATTACTCTCACAACGTGGGGATGGGAGATACCCTTCTCGCAAGGGTACCTGGAATTCTGAGCTCTCTTGGGCTTGGTTCCTGCCTTGCGGTGGCCCTTTTTGACGACAGGGCAGGCATCGCGGGCATGGTGCATATTATGTTGCCCAGGGAATTCAGATCCCCGAGGGGTGATCTCTCCGATAAGCCCGCAAACCCCAAGCCGGGGAAGTTTGCTGACAGGGCGCTCAGAAACCTGGTGGATCTGTTGGAAAAAGAGGGCGCTGCGAGGTCTCGCCTCAGGGCAAAGGTTGCCGGAGGAGCCAAAATGTTCAGCATATCCAGGGGTCCCAACCTGCTTTCTATAGGGGAACAGAACATAGAGGTTGTCCTGGAGGAACTCAAGATCCTGAAGATACCCCTGGAGGGAAAGGATACCGGGGGGAACAAAGGAAGGAGTATCACATTTTTCACCGAAACATGGGAAATGGAGGTCAGGGCCATAGGCCAGACCCCCTTCCGCATCTAGTCCGAAGTTTATTCCCTTTCTCAGGCTGTCGTGTCGAGACCCCCCGAAGGATCTGTCGCCGGAGTCATGGCTCTCATGTTCTCGACCACAAGCTCCGCCAGGCGGCCGTGTTCGTCGGCCTGTCTCGATATCAACCGATTGATGTCACTCAGAGAAGAGACGGCGCACATCAGACCCCTTGACGCCTCCAGGAGTTCCCCGCAAAGAGAAGGATCAAGCCTGCTGCAGATCTCGCCTGCCGCTGGAGGGCACCCCAGGACCTCGGCAAGCTTTCTGGCGCTGGAATCCCTCTCGGCCTCACATCTCATTGCCCTGCTGGAGCCATCCTGGAGTTCGCCCAGGATCTCCGGGATCAGTTCTGCCCTTCCTTGCTTCAGGGCCTCGCTCTCCCTCTGAAGTATCTCCAGAAGATCCCCGAGGGTTCTCTCCTGATTGCGGCTGCTTCGCACCAATATGTCCACCAGGGCGGCGATGTCGTTTGCACTATTTGCCGGATTCATGTCCTTCACCTCCCGAGGTTCCTTTCGTGATGCTTTCGTAAAGTTGTCTCCAGAGCCCGAACCCTTCGCCCCTGGATGATACTGCCCCTGCTGTCATTTCCCATGCCGTCTCCTCCAGGGCGCCGAAAGTGTTTCTTTCGCCGTCAGTTCCGCGGGAAGCCTTCCCGGCGGAGGTCTCCTTCATCAGAGCGGCCACCATGATGGCCTCGAAATCCCTGCAGGCCTTCTCTATCCTTGCGTTGTCCTTCCTGTTCGACGAGGTGCCCGCCGGTACCACGGGCAGGATTTTTTCTGGCATCTTTGCCGCCTCCCTACATGATGAGCAGTTCGCCCTGCAGGGCCCCCGCCCTGTCGATGGCCTGGAGGATCGTTATGATATCTCTCGGGGTCGCCCCCAGTGTGTTGAGGCTCTTCACCACGTCGTCCACGGTGGTTGTGGCATTAAGGAGGGCCATGCTTCCTCTCTCCTCATCGGCGGTTATCGTCGCGGTCTCTATGACCTTTGTCTCCCCCAGGGAAAGAGGTTCCGGCTGACTGACGGTCCTGTCGATCCCGACGGAAACCGTAAGGTTCCCGTGGGCCACGGCCACCTCGCTGATCCTCACATCTCCCCCCACGGTTACCGTCCCCGTTCTCTCGTTGATTACCACCCTGGCGACTGAATCGGGTCTGACCCGAAGAAGTTCCGAAGAGGCGATAAAGCCTGAGGGGTTTCCCCGAAAAGCGTGGGGGATGGCAATATCCACGCATCCACCATCGGTTACAGTGGCTACGGAACCGTAATTGCGGTTGATGATCGCCGCCACCCTGTCGGCGGTTGTGAAATCGGGCCTCTTCAGGAAAAAGCGTATCCTGCCGTCCGTACCGGCTCCCCAGGAGGTTTCCCTCTCTACTATGGCCCCGTTGGGGATCCGCCCCGTGGTGGAGACGTTTTTCGAAAGGCTGGAGCCTGCTGCCGATGCGGAGAACCCTCCTATCGAAACAGGCCCCTGGGCTACGGCGTAGACCGATCCGTTGGCCGCCTTCAGCGGAGTCTGGAGCAGGACGCCACCCTCAAGGCTCTTGGCGTCACCCACTGTGCTGATCGTCACGTCGATGGTTTCACCGCTCCTGGCAAAGGGGGGGAGTTCGCAGGTGATCGTTACGACGGCGCTGTTCTTGCTCTTGAGATCCTTCCGGTTCATGGATATTCCGAAGTTTTCCACCATATTGCCCATCATTGCCGCGACAAGCTCACCCTTGTCGCCTGTTCCCTGGAGTCCTGTAACCAGGCCCATACCAACAAGCTGGTTCGGCCGGACACCCTCGAACCTTCCAAGATCCTTCAGCCTGACCTCGGGATGCACCTGGCCTCCGGCTGGAAGTATCCCGGCCGCAAGAAGGGCCGATAACGAAAGCAGCGTCGCGATAAAGATCTTTTTCAACGGCTTCATGGCTTTCACCTAAAAGATTATGTTCAGGAGCCGTGTGAGGAAGCCTGGCTGCTGTACATCGCTTATGCTTCCTATGCCCCTGACGTTGACGCTCACATCGGCAAGCCTGTCGCTTTCAAGGATATTGCCGGCCTTCACGTCCTGGGGTCTCGCGATCCCCGTTATCTTCATTGACATATTCTCCTTTTGAACCCGTATCTCCTTTGTCCCCTCCAGAACGATGTTTCCGTTCGGAAGCACCTCTGTTACGATGCAGGTGATGGTCGCGTTGAAACTGTGGGTCCTGTCCCTGGTGCCGCCTCCGCTCATCTCGCTTGAGGAGGAAAAGCCCAGCTTCTTGATGAAATCCAGCAAACCGAAACCGTCGGCAAGGGTCGTGTCGTTCTTTTTCGTCAGGTCCGTCTTTGCGGAATCCTTTGCGGTGGTCTTCTCCGACACGACCACCGTGACGATATCACCCACCTTGTCGGGCCTGTGGTCCTGGAAAAGCGAAGAGCCTTCGGCCCAGAGCGACTCCGCGATGGCGGGTGCCGAAAAAACAAGAGTGGCAGCAACCATCAGAAACAGGATCTTTGCGATCCTCATGACTAACACCCCCATACGCCGCTAAAGTCCCGCGGCGGCCTCAACCAGGCCCCTGTCAATGACAGTGGCCGGAATATCGTTCCTGTACCTGGGGACCCTGACGGTTATGACATCACCCAGGTCGCCCCCCTCGAGGGCCACTCCCCTGAGCCTGGCGGTGACGGCCCCGCTTTTGGAGATGACCACCACCGGGTCCCGCCTTTCCACAAGGAGGATCACCTCGATGTTCCTTCCGGAAAGGGGTTCCCCGGCCCGAATGTCCCGGGATGCCCTCTTGCCTTCAATCTGAGGCAGGCTGCAGAAAACTTTCCCGTAACCTCTCCTGTACGGGGCCACCTGGACGGCCGCGTTCGAGCCCGTAATGACGCTGCCCCGGGAGATCTCTTCCAGGGCCAGGGCCATGGGGGCATGCCAGGTGAGCCTTGCCACGAAACTCTCCGTTCCGCCCCCCCACGTACGGATCCTGAATACTGCGGAAGAGGTGCCCGGATATAGTCTTTTGGGACTGACGATCTCTCCGGAGAAGGGGAAACTCCCCGGCTCCATGGTTATGCCGCTCCATGGGAAGCCACCTCTTTGCCTGAGCATCCCGGAAAGGGTCTCGGTCCCTTCACCCCAGCGAACCTGAAGCCCCTCCAGCGAGACGGGTTCCATGGATATTGCCGGAACGGGGAGGGCAAGCAACGCGAGAACCGCCGCAAAAAACAGGCATTTCTTCAAGTTGCCATCCCCCCTTCCTGGCTCCCGATTGGTGGAAACCCCTCACAATGAGTATCGGACGCCGGAAAGAAAAGATGAAATCTGTTCTTTGCCCCTTCCCAGGCCGATAACCAAAAAGAGGGGGGATCATCCATGAGCGGTACCTTTTCGGGGCTTGAGATCGGCAGGAGGGCGCTGGATTACTTCCGGCAGGGGATAGAAACGGCCGGTCACAACATAAGCAACGCCGATGTCGAGGGATACTCCCGCCAGAGGGTGGAGGCGGCTCCGGCCAACCCCTACGCGGCAGTGGGCTTCAATTCCCCCGGCTCCCCCGGGCAGGTTGGCACCGGCGTCGAGGTCAGCGCAATATCCCGGATAAGGGACTCGTTTCTCGATGCCCAGTTCCGGCAGGAGTCGATAGAGAGCGGTTACTGGGAAGCTCTGTCCAGGACAATGGAATACCTCGAGATGTTCATCTGCGAGCCCTCCGGGACGGGACTTTCCGCCTCGCTGGACAACTTCGTCCAGGCCCTCCACGAGTTCCAGAAAAGGCCCGATTCCGGCCCCGCCCGCGAGGTTCTCCTGAGGGAGGCCGAAAATCTCTCCAGCCTGATGGGGCAGATCAGCGGCAACTTCTCAGAGTACCGGGACTCCCTGAACACCGAGATAGAATTGAGGGTAGGGGAGGCCAACTCCCTTATCGACAGGATCGCGGCCCTGAGCGGACAGATATCCAGGGTACAGGCTATGGGGAACAGCCCCAACGACCTCATGGACAGAAGGGACCTCCTCGTGCAGGAGCTGGCCCGACTCGTGGACGTATCGGTCTACTACAGCTCCGTCAGCAACGAATATCTCGTCGATGTGGGGGGGAAGAATCTTGTCCAGGGAAGTGAGGCCAGGCACCTGGTCCTCGTCCCCCAGGAGGGAAACGGTGGTTTGTTCGACGTCCAGGTGGAGAACAATCTCTTCTCCACTGCCGACAAGCCGGAGGTTGCTGTATATACCGTTCTCAGAAAGGCTGCGGAGGGGATCCACGCCATGGAGGTGGAACACACGGCCACAGAGACCCGGTGGGCAGCGGGAGCCGTTTCCGGTGTGGGGTGCTTTGTCTCCGCCACGGAGAGCCTCGGCCTTGACGGCGGGTTCACCCTTCAGGTCGGTACCGACGGGATGGTGGCCTCTTCCGGCAGTGTCCCCGGAGGGGTTGTTCTGGACGCCCCGGGCCCTGGGGATGCCCTGATACATCTTTTGAGGATAGGTGCCGGGGGTGTGGAAAAAACCATAGAGATGACCTGGGACGGCGTCTCGTCGGTCTGGATGCTGGACGGTACCGTCGACGCGGGGGAGAAACTGACCCTTTCCGAACTCGCAAGCCACATCAACAGCGCCTGGAGCGGCCCCGTCACCGCCAGGGTCGACGGGGGGAGAATATTCCTTGAGAACCCCGACGGCTACCTGGTATCCGTTTCCGATGTCAGGGGGAGAGTCTCCGACGCGCTGGGGATGACCAGAACGTCCCCAGCCGTGTCCATAGAGGTTACCAGCACCGACTCGCTTCAGACCATCGCCAACAGGATAAACAGCGCCTACGGTTCCGAAGGTGGCCCGGGCAGACCGGAGGAATGGCTGCATGCCACGGTGGAACAGACCCATGACGGTCTTTGGTACCTGAAACTCGAGAGCAACCTGGTCGGTGAGGCCTACAGGATAAACGTGGGTCCCGAGGACGGCATCAGCCTCTACACGGCCTGTAACCTCGGGCTCGTAGACTCCGAAGGGGCAACGCGGTACTCGGCCATTGCCAGGGATGCCCTTTTCACTGTTGACGGCATGAAGTATCTTTCCTCGACCAATGCCTTCTGCGAGGCGAGGCTGGTAACCTCCTTCAACAACTTCAGGGCCGACACGATGCAGACCGTTATCGGCGGTGTCTCCATTCGCATCAACGGCGAGGGGAGCGGGGGTCTGAGGGTGGAAAAACACGTGACGGGAGGATTCATCGAAGGGCTTCTTGTTTCGCGGGACGACATAATAACGGGAATGCAATCCTTTATGGACGATTTTGCCTCGACACTGGCGGAAAACTTCAACGCCGTTCACTATTCCGGTCACGGAACTGGGTCGAGAAGCGACACCACGGGAGTGGCATTTTTCATACCCCTTGATGTTGGACCCGGAGCCGCGTTATCCCTGAGAGTGAACAGTGCCATCCTCGACGACATCAGTCTCCTGGCCGGAGCCTCCGGGGACGGAGCGGGGCACTCCATGGGTGAAGGGGACGGAGGTGTGGCTCTCTCCCTGATAGAACTCTTCGACAGGCCCATCTTCAGCGGAGGGTCCGTGACGATAGACGGGCATTATGCCTCATTCGTAGCCTCCCTTGGCTCACGGAGCAGGCAGGCGGCGGTGATGAGCACAAACCAGGAGACGCTGCTTTCTCAGATATCCCAGCAGCGCTCGTCCGTTTCGGGGGTCAACGTGGACGAAGAGATGATGGATCTGGTGAAATACCAGCAGTCATACAAGGCGGTATCACGCTACGTGACGGCCCTGGACGAACTACTGGACAGGGTCATAAACGGCATGGGCATAGTCGGAAGGTAACGGCTCGGAAAACCCGTCTGGATAATAGGCCAAAGAAAAAAGGCGGACCCTGGGGTCCGCCTTTTCGTTACGGAAAAAACGTGCGGTGCTATCCGCGCAGGAGCCCGAGGACCATCTGAGGAAGCTGGTTTGCCTGGGCGAGCATCGCGTTGGATGCCTGCATCAGGATCTGGTACTTGGTGAAGTTGATCATCTCGGAAGCCATGTCCACATCGCGGATACGGCTTTCGGCCGCGGTGAGGTTGGTGCTGGCAGTCCTGAGGTTGTTGATGGTGTGCTCCAGACGGTTCTGGAAGGCGCCGAGGGTGCCCCTTTGCTCGGAGACCCTGCCCAACGCGTTGTCGACGATGGATATGGAGCGCGAGGCGGCCTGGTGGTCGGTCACGAGAACGTTGTTCACGCCCAGGGAGGCCGCGGACATGTTGCCCAGGTCTATACCCATCCGTTCTCCTTCGTTGGCGCCGATCTGGAAGTAGGAGGAGTTCCCCTTGATGTGGACGTAGGTGTTGTGTGCCGTGCCGGACTGTGAGATATCCCAGCTCTTGGTCACTTCGTTCCAGGCGATCTGCGAGCCGGCCATCTTGTCGAATTCGACGTCGATGTTGGAATCGACCACGCCCACGAGCTTGTTGCCCGTCAGGGTAACGCCGGTTGCTACCACGTCGCCCGTGTGAGCGTCGGCAACGTTGACGGTGAAGCGGCTCTCCTGGCTGCCCTGGATCTGGACGAGCCCCAGTGCCTTGAGGACGGACTCCTCGGCGATGAAATTGAGTTCGCCCTGCTTGCCCGCTCCGGCGCTGCTGAGAACCATGGTTCCCTCGACGGAGTAGTTTGAGTTGTCCGTCTGTTCAGTGCTGGATATGAATTTGACGAAGTTGTCGGCTTCGGAGGTGGAGACGTAGGCTCCCTGCCCCAGGCCTTCGGAGATGGCGGTGTTGAACTTGGCCGCGGCCTGGTCGAGGGTGTCGTCACCGTAGAGAGTCACCGTGGCCTTCTGGCCGTCTCCCTGGACTATCGTTACGGTCTGGGGGTTGGCAAGGATGCTTACGCCGCTTCCGTTGGTGAACTGGGCCAGGTCCTTTAGGGCTGTGTCGCCTTTGGCTACGGATCCGGCAGCTGTGGCTTCGGTTATGTCAAATGTCGCCGCCGAGGCGCTGGTAACAATGAAAGCCCCGGTGTCAACGCTGAGGCGTGCTTCGCTGACGGTCCCTGCTGCTTCGTCATATTGATATACCCTGAGACCGGTTGCCTCCTTGGCGTCGAAATTCCCCGCATCGACGGTGAAGCTATACGTGGCTGTTCCGTCGCTTAGTGTGATCCTGTCGTCGGTTGCAACATCAGCAGCGCTTGCGCTGAAGGCGAAAACCTGCCCTTTGGCGAAGTCAGCGGCAACGGTTCCGTAATCTGCTGCATCGAGAGTGAAGTTGCCGAAGACCAGATCCTCTGAACCATCGTCCGCGACAGTTCGCTGGACCGTACCGCTGGTCCAGTTGCCGTCCTTGTCCATCTCCTGGTAACTGATGTCGAATGTGATCTGGTTATCGTCGGTATTGACATTGGAGACTTGAAGTTGTGCTGAAGTGAAAGAGATGTCGCCGCCGAAAACGGAATTCTGAGGGATGGCATCGGTCAAGGTAAGAGCGGTATCGCTCGAACCCGCGAGTTCGGCGTGGCTGTCACCGGCCCCTGCCATGGCGTCGGTTGTGGAGATTGTGTAGCTTCCGGCAGACAAGCCGTAACCGTCGACGGTCTCCACATTGGCGATGTTGGCGGAGTAGGCGTAGGATGTGAGAGCTTTCCCGGTGTCCGCTCCGTTGGCTGCAGCGGTAGCGATCCATCCGGTTGTTTGGGTTGTATCTGCGACGACGTTGAGATCGTTGGTCCCCGTGATATCGCTTAACTCGAAAACCTGTGCGTCCCCTCCATCACCAGCGTCAACAAGGCTGATGGATGAGCTGAAGTCACTGCCCGCGTAGGTGGCATTGGTAGTGATCACTATTTCGTTGGTGTTATCACCGGCTTCAGCCGTAAAATATGTTGCAAAATCTGCGTTGTTGTTTAATGCGGTGATAATATCACCAGCGTTGTCAGCGGTGGTCTCGGCATCGGTCAATATTGCTGAGCCAACCATATTGACAGTGACAACTTCGGAACCTATGGCCAATTCCGCTTTGATGGTGAAATCGTCCGATGCACCAACATAAGCCGTTTTGACTTCGAAGTTTACTTCCGCGACTCTTTCCTGGCTGACATCAAGGTCGTCGATCTCCCCGGCGCCGGCGGCGGCAAGGGTGAAGACGTTCGACTTCTGGACCTGGGCCGTCCCCGCCGAAATGAGGTCGGCGGTGATCTTGTAGTTCCCCTCGTTGGTTACCGTGCCGTTGGCGAAGATCTTGGTGCTGGCCTTGTCGGAGGAGGTGATGGCCGCGGCGGAGCCGTCCAGAAGATTCTTGGTGTTGAACGAAGTGGTCGCCGCGATACGGTCGAGTTCCTCCGTCAGCTGGTTGATCTCCAGTCCTATGGCCTGGCGGTCGTTGGAGGCCAGGGTGTCATTGGCGGCCTGGACGGTGAGTTCCCTCATCCTCTGGAGGATGGAGTGGGTCTCGTTCAGGGCGCCTTCTGCTGTCTGGATCATGGAGATGCCGTCCTGGGAGTTGCTGACGGCCTGATCCAGGCCCCGCACCTGTGCCCGCATCTTCTCGGAGATCGCGAGTCCCGCGGCGTCATCTGCCGCGCTGTTGATCCGCAGTCCCGTCGAGAGACGGTAGAGCGACTTTGAGAGCGCGCTCTCGTTGGCGGCGAGGCTGTTCATTACTGTGAGCGAGTTGATATTGTGATAGATACGCATCTTTCTCAAACCTCCCTGTCTGTTTTTGCGACCCCTTCCATGGGTCCGCATTCTTGCCTTTTTTCCTTGCCTTACCTGTTCCCGGTCTTACTGTTCTCTGTTCACCGTTCACTGCTCACTGTTCACTGTTCACTGTTTTCGCCCCACCTACCACCTCCTGTTCGTAAATATAAGAGCCCCTCGCCGGGGAAACACAAATGCCCGTTACTTCCCTGGGGACCGTTTTTTCTGGAGTATCTCACCGAGTCGCCGTGCTTCCTCGCCCGAAGCCCCGGCCGCGCTCCTGTTTGTCTCTCCAACCTCTTCGATGATCTCCTTGCGCCACACATCGACGGAGCGGGGTGCCTTGATCCCCAGCCTTACTACGTTGCTGCCCGACTCCAGGACGGTTATTTCTATGCCGTCCTCAACGTCGATGACTATGCTCTCCCCGGTGCGTCTCGAAAGGACAAGCATCAGGCGGCACCGCCCCCCGCGGCCTCTTCTTCCCGAAGAAGGGGTGTGTGCATGGAGTATCGCTCGTCGGTGAGGACCACCTGCCTTCCCATCCTCGTTGCCGGATTCAGCACCACCGGAGCAAGAAGGTTGGCCGTCCCCTTAAGGGGGTTGTCCCTGGGAAGGTTCAGGATCGCCAGCACAACCGCCTGCTCGGGATCTTCCACGCCGATGCTGCCGAGGGTTCCCTCGGGAAAAACAGGGTCGTACCCCTGGTCTATGATCCCCGGCGATGCCACCGGCAGGGCCACGGAACCGCAGTCGGCCGAGATCAGCCACTTGATGGTCTCCCCCTCGTCCCCCGCGATGAACCACCGGTAGAACTTGCCGAATCCCGGAAGCCCCCTGGGGAAGAAGAGGAGATCCTTCTCCTCCAGGTCGATCTCGCCCAGAAGATCGGTCTGTATTCTTATGGTCATGACGTCCGGACATCCCCTTTCCTATTGACAAAAACATATAAACGTTATTTATTATATTATAAATATCCAATATACATAACAAAAATCTTTTCGGGCCCCTGCGGGCCCTGGGAGGTATGAATATGTCCAGGAAAAAAAGGTTCTTTCTCTGTTTTTCGGCTGTTGTGATGCTTTTCTTCACTCTTGCGGGGGTTTCCGGGGCGGCCGAGAGTGTCGAGTCCATCCTCGGGGGGCGGACGGCCCTCCACTGGGACAGGGACTTCCTGGCATGGGTGGTTCACTACCCCGACAAGATGGTGGATCCCTGGGTCAGTTCCAGGACCGGCGGAAACGGTGACCCGACGGGAAAAATGGCCCGGGATTTCAGGAAATCTCTCCGTATGGATGATTCCACCCCGGTGCTTCTTTCGGTGCACTGTTTCGCGGGAAGGCCCGTGGACCTCAAACCCTTGCCGGAGAAACTCTACATAGTCAAGTCCAGCGGCGAGAGGGTTGCGCCCCACACCTACGACAAGGTGTTCGACTCCCCCCTGGAAGGGCTCGTGCAGGGTTTTGTCTACTTTCCCAGGGTCGAGGGCCCGTTCAGGGTCTTCCTGGAGAGGGGTTCCGGCTCCGGGCTGGCCTTCGAGTTCCCCGAGGATCGGGAGAACCGCATAAGAAAAGAAACGGCCCAGAAAACTATGGTTGAGACCGGTTCAGCAACTGGAGGCGGGGCCGCGAACGTTTCGCCCCAGGAACCGGCTTACGGTGACGAGATAAAAAAGATCCGGGACGAACAGAAAAGAGAGACCGAAAGGCTCAATGCGCGGATAAGAGAACTTGCCGCCGAGAGGGACAGGCTAAGGAGCGAGCTTGACAGCACCCTCGCCGCCATGGCGCGTGAAAGGAACATAGAGGTGGACCTTGCCCCCAGGCCGCTGGTCTCGGCGCAGCCCCATGGGATCATCCCGGAACCGGTTCATGAAGAGGTTCCGGAACCCGGAACGGGCATGTCCAGGGAAGAAGCGGCCCTAAGTTTCCTGAATGCATGGAAAGACGGGGACCTGGAGGGGATGTACCGTCTCCTTTCACCCGAGACGAGGGCCCGTATCCCCGATGTGAACGCCCTTGCCGAATACATGGGAAACAAGGTGTTTCCGGACCGCATGCCCGGGGACGCGAAACTTGTCGACAAGGGGGAGGGCGGCGTCAAGATCCACTTTGCAGTAAAGGTTCTTGTCATGCGCACCCTCAGAAGCGTGAATCTGGAACTGATCCAGGGGAACAGTGGTTTTTCCGTCGGCCTGGCGGATTGACCCGGCCATCAAGTGAACCGCCCCGGGTGCCGATACTGAAAGTGCGAAGTCCCCGCGAGGGGCCGCCCACTGGAGGTGTTGCTGACCCATGCTGAGTTCCGGGGCCTCGATGGTCTTCGAAGGTTTGCCATTGGAAACGAAACTGGCAGAAGAGACCGGCGCGCGGGCCTCCGGACGTGCGGCAGGCATCGGTTCCAATGGTAGCCCCTTCGAGGGCAAACTCCTGGAAGCCGAGATGGGAGATCTCCTGGGAAGGCTTGATACCGCCGCCGGGAGACTTTTCCGGTTCCCTTCCGGGAACGTCCTCTCAGAATACCGGGCCGTGGTGGGGCAGATCCTTCTCCGCGCCGGTGAGATGATGGAGATCCGCCGGGATTTCCCGGCCAGATCCGGAAAGGCCGGATTCCTCGTCCAGAGGGTCAGAAAGGGTCTGGATGAACTGGAGGATATCCTTGGCCGCGAGGGACGAAGGAGCAGGATAATGGGCATAACCGCGGAGATAAAAGGATGCCTGTTGTCCATGATGGCATGAAAAAACGGGGGAGTGATCTTCGATGATAAGGGCTCTTTGGTCGGCCGCGACGGGAATGAAGGCACAGCAGACAAACCTGGATGTGATAGCCAACAACCTGGCCAATGTCAACACCTCGGGTTTCAAGAAACAGAGGGCCGATTTCCAGGACCTTGTCTACCAGATAGACCGGGAACCCGGGGCTCCCGTAGAGCCCGGCTCCACAGTTCCTACGGGTGTTCAGGTGGGCCTGGGGAGCAGGGTGGCAGGAACCGGGAGGATGATGGGCCAGGGCTCGGCACAGGTGACGGAGAACCCGACTGATATAATGATCCAGGGTCCGGGGTTCTTTCAGGTCATCCTTCCCGACGGCAGCACGGCCTATTCCCGCAACGGGGCCTTCCAGGTCGATGGCCAGGGCCAGTTCGTCACCACCGACGGATACCTGCTGGAACCCTCAATAGCGGTGCCCGAGGATGCCGTGGAGTTGACCGTGAGTGATACCGGTGTTGTATCCGTGAAGATACCCGGAGATACTCTCTTTCAGGAGATAGGGCAGATCGAACTGGCAAGGTTCGTCAACCCGCCGGGCCTTCTGGCACAGGGAAAGAGTCTCTTCCTCGAGACCGACGCCAGCGGCGCGCCCATGACGGCCTACCCGGGCGAGGATGGAATGGGTACGATCATCCAGGGTGCCCTGGAAATGAGCAACGTCCAGGTCGTTGAGGAAATGGTTGCCATGATAACCGCCCAGAGGGCATACGAGGCAGGCTCCAAGGCCGTCAAGACAGCCGATGATATGCTTGCCATCGCGAACTCGATGAAATAACAGGGCCGTCATGTGCCCTCGACAGGAGAGATTGCCGTGCAGGATATGACCTTTGACGCTTTTTCGGGATCGGGGCAGACAACCCCCGCAAGGGAGGAGACCTTCAGGAGCGTCTTCTTCGAGGTGGGGGGGCAGGTTTTTGCCTTCGGGGTTGAGATGGTCAGGGAGATACTGCTCTGGCAAGGTGCCCGGAAGGTTCCCCACACCCATAAAGCCCTCATGGGGGTTGCCACCGTCAGGGGAGAGGTGATCCCCGTCATAGACCTGGGGGTCTTTCTCGGCATCGGGAGCAACCTTCCCGGTGAGCAGAAGAAACTTGTCGTTCTGGAGGTAAAGGGGGGCATCAAGGCCGCCTTTGCCGTGGACGAGGTAAGGAGGATATTCGATACGGAACTCTCCAGGGTTGACCGTACCCTCAAGGGAGTGGTCCTCGGGGACTACCTGGACTGTGTGATAAAGCATCCTGACGGCGACATCCTGATGCCCGATCCGGTAAAGATCATGGAGGCTCTCAGGCTTGAGACCGCCAGGCTCAGCCGTTACGCCGCCGGGGATGAAACCGGCAGAGAGTCTGGACCCGCGGACGAAAAGGGCAGGAAAATGAAAACTGTTTTCCATGATGGGCCATCACCATTCAGGTCGGAGGAGCAGAAGGAAGCCGAAAAACCTGATAAACCTGATAAAACCGATAAACCTGATAAAACCGATAAACCTCGAAGATCCAGGAAGGCCGGAAGCGGCAAAAAAGCCCCCGCGTCTGGATCGGGCGGGGGGAAAAAGAAGCCCGGGGAGTAAATCCCCGGCGTTTCTGTTTTTTGCTATTTTACCTGCCCCGCCCGGCTCCGGATTTCCGAGAGGAAGTTCTCTATTCCCTTCTCCCGGCCGGGGTCCGGGTCCTTGCTGAAATATTGATCCGCCATCGACCGCAGGTTTTTGAAACCTGTCTCCTTTTCCAGGGCCGCGAGGTTTGATAGCATCTTCTTCCATGAATCCGCGTCCCTGACAAAAGGTTCCCTTTCCGAGAATTCCCTGCCTGTTTCCGCGACTCCGGTCCCGCTTGCCATACCCAGCGTATCAAGTGCCTCCTGCAAATTGCGCCTGTTCAGGGCTATGGTCTCAACGGTCTTAAGGAACGTGGTTTTCCGGTCATCCCCGGTGAAATGGCGCGTATCCGGGGGCGCTGCCGCGACCGGTCCGGGGATCGTCACTGTCGAAGATGGCGCTGCCTCTTCTCCTGTCGCGTGGGATGTACCCCTTGCGGGGAAGAAACCCATGTCCTCCAGTTGTTCCGCCAGTTCGCCGCAGCATTTCTGCAGTTCCCCGTTCATTTCCGAGGAACCCCGTGCCATTTCGGCCAGGAGCCCCGCCATCATCGCGAGCGCTCTCGACGATGTCTCCAGCGCCTCACGGTATCCACCGGCGGGTCTCTCGCGTGCTTCCCCGATCATGCCTTCCAGCTTGTTCCTCCGTGATGGGGGTATCGCCTCTCCTATGCGTTTTTTTGCCATCAGTTCCTTGCCCTCCCTGCCGGGTTCATTGCGAGGACCTCGCGGGCCATATCGAGGTAATCCGATGCCCCGTTGCTTCTGGGCGCGTAGTTGAATATATGCTGGCCGTTTCCGGGTGCCTCCGCCAGTGATACGCACTCCCTTATCCGGGTCTTCATCAGGGCGTTGCCGAAACAGGTTCCTGCCTGCTCCAGGGTCTCCCTGGAGAGGACCTTCCTCCCGTCCCAACGGGTAAAGAGCACGCCCGTAATTGAAAGCCCGGGGTTTGTACGGCTCCTGACCAGGTCTATGGCTTCTATAAGCTGTGAGATCCCTCTCAGGGGGAGAAACTCGGCCTGGAGTGGGATCAGGACCTCATCGGATGCCGTGAGGGCGTTAAGGGTCAGAAGCCCCAGCGAGGGAGGGCAGTCTATCAGTGTGAAATCCCTTTCGCTTGCCGGGGCAAGGACCTCGCGGAGGATAAAATCCTTTCCGGGCTGCCAGGAAAGTTCCATGTCGGCCCTTGCAAGGGTTATATCCGCGGGAACAAGATCCACTCCTTTTTCAACCCTGACGGCAACATCCTGGAGCGACCCTTTCCCCGTCAGGACCTCGTACAGGCTGGGCTCCGCGTCGGGACAGCCCAGGGACACGCTCAAATGTGCCTGCGGGTCGGCGTCCACGAGGAGAACATTTTTTCCCGATCTTGCAAGGGCAACTCCGAGATTTGCCGCGGTGGTTGTCTTGCCCACACCGCCCTTCTGATTGATCACGGCGATCGTCCTGGTCATTTACAGCACCCCCCCTTGGGTTATCGGCCATCCAGCGGAGAATATCACATTGACTCCTGATGACGGTACTCAAACAATACTGCCACAGAAGCCCTCTGAGGGTGTTAAATGGTCTTGAGGCTATACACATATCCATTTTGGCAAAGAGGACTCGTCTGGACCCGTCTACGAGCATTTTGACCGCTTCGGGACACTTTAAACTTCACGTTTTTGGTGAAAAAGGGCCATGGCACCCTTTTTTCGGAACAAAAACCGCTTTTTTACAGAACAACAGAGTGTGAAAAAAGTTAACGTATATCTTACCATAAAATCATTTAAAGTAAATCATTAAGCGCGCTAAATGGGTTTCCTTATGTCCCGGTGAATAAAAAACCGAAAACACAAATGCAAAAATACCACATCACCAAATCATAAAGCCTGTAAAGCAGATAGGTAAACATATAACACAAGAGTAAATCATAACTTTATGGTCTTACAAATTTAAACCGCAAGACCGGATGAGGATTCCCGGTTTCAGTCAAAGAGTTGGTTCTTGGGGGGGTTTTTCCCGGCTAAAGCAATACCCGAAAGGATGCCGATGGCAAGACCGGAAATATCTGCCGCAATATCCCCGATTTC
>NPIE01005343.1_pt1 | contig 18355 bp, 18 predicted proteins | sample 8637661 | NCBI WGS metagenome assembly NPIE01 (sample SAMN07420842, study PRJNA396082) | bioreactor metagenome | isolation source: sample BA12 brine-fed electro-methanogenic bioreactor BA | place: Japan: Kochi | collected 2016-12-09
CGCGTCCAGGTTGTTCGTTCTTAGTCAAGCACACATCGTCAAGAACTTGTTTCAGCATCCCGGTTCTGAGAGACGCTGATCGCTGTGAAGAGCAGTCCTTGGCCCTTCGTCCAAGAGCAAGAACCCGTCCTTGGATAAGATCAAAAGCAAGATCCCGGATCAAGACCGGGATGACAGAGTGAGGGACTTCCGCAAACCGCTGCCCAGAGAACTTCCTCAGTTGCATTGAAACCCTGAATTGATTGCCGGTTCTCTTCACGAGACCCCAGACCCTGTAATCGATACCCCGCGCTCCGCGTCATCTGAACTTGTTTCAGCATCTAGGTCTAGCATTCTGGTTTTGGTTCTTATTCCTGCAACTTGGAACTGATCCTATGCTTTTCCTACCTCTTACCACTAACCTCCAACCCCGCTCCCCCTTAATGGTCGGATGCTTGTCTACTTCTTGCGTCTGATGTATTCTTCTTCCATAGGAATTGAAACAACAGCTGTTGAGGGGGATTTATGAGCCAAAACGATAATAAGTCAGTCAGGACAAAATCAGTCATCTTCCTTATTGTCACAGGGCTTCTCTGGAGCATGGGGGGTCTTTTGATAAAGAACGTCGACTCGAATCCGCTCGCAATCTCCGGAATGAGGAGCATTATTGCTGCCGTAGTAATCCTTATTGCACTTGGAAAGCCAAAGTTCACATGGTCCTTTGCTCAGATAGCCTCGGCTGTTGCTTATACAGCTACTGTGATTCTATTTGTGTCTGCTAATAAGATGACAACGGCAGCAAATGCGATTTTGCTTCAGTCAACTGCTCCCATCTATGTTGCTTTGTTGAGTGCGTGGGTTCTGAAGGAGAAGGCAATGCTTCTTGACTGGATTACCATTGTGACGGTCTTCGGAGGAATGGCGCTCTTCTTTTTTGAGAAACTCGATACTAGAGGTATGGTTGGAAACGTTATGGCGGTGGCGAGCGGAATCACTTTCGCTCTCTTCAATATCTTCATGAGGCTACAAAAGGATGGGTCTCCTGTGGAGTCTGTTCTGCTGGGAAATATCCTTGCTGCCGCCGTTGGGATTCCCTTTCTTAGTGGGTCTCTTCCCAGTCTTTCCGGATGGGTAAGCCTTATAATACTTGGTGTTGCGCAGCTTGGGTTGTCCTATATCTTCTATTCAGAAGCGATTAAGCATTCTACTGCACTGGAAGCAATCCTGATACTCATGATAGAGCCCATTCTCAGTCCGGTGTGGGTCTTTCTCTTTATGGGAGAGATCCCGGGCAGACTCCCGATGATGGGAGGAGCAATAGTGATTGGAGCGATAACCATCAGATTCATAGCCAGGGGTATTTCTGGAAAATCAATAGCTTTTAAATAGGCTGCAAGAAGTCTTCTCAGGCGAAATAGGCTGTAAATCAGTTGTGAGTTTCTTCTCAAGAATCCCTCTCTACTCATAATGTTGTAAAATAGTAAGAGTACCTAACGAGAATGGAGGTGCATCATGCATTCAGATGAAGCATACTCCGCAGTTATTAACAAGATATTGTCTGGCGGAGCGGATTTTGCAGAGATCTTTTTGGAAGAGAGATATACGGGAAGTATAAACATGGTTCAGGGTGAGGTAGAAGGAAGCGTTTCGGGGAAATTGTTCGGAGCGGGGTTACGTGCCTTTAAGGGCACAAGAAGCATCTATGCTTACACCAACGATCTTTCACTCAATGGCCTTATGAGAGTTGCCGAAAGGCTTAAGGCGGTCATTGATCAGAAAAGAAATGTGGATACCGTAATTGACTTCAGAAAGCAAGACTATGTCGATCTATGTCCTGTTCTCTTTGCACCTGAGAAGGTCTCAAAAAAGGAAAAAGTCGCCGTTATGAAGCTTGCTCATGAAGGAGCCTCTACTTTTTCAAACACAATATCTCAAGTTGTTGTGAATTACATTGAGTATGATCAAAGCGTCAGGATCTATAACTCCGAAGGAGTCAAAGCGCAAGATCGTCGAGCAAGGACAAGATTGGCGATATCTGCTGTAGCTACCCATAACGGAAACATGGAGACCGGTTTCTATGGCCCGGGAGGTGCGATGGGGTTCGAGTTCTTTAATCTTAAGGACCCAAGAGCCGCTGGTGAAAGAGCTGCTCGAATCGCAGATAGAATGGTTAAGGCAGAGTATGCACCGGCAGGAAAGATGCCAGTTATAATCTCCAACGAGTTTGGAGGAGTCATCTTCCATGAGGCATGTGGTCATGCCCTGGAAGCGACTGGAGTAGCAAAGGGAGCCTCAGTCTTTGCAGGGAAACTGGGACAAAAGATAGCAAATGAATGTGTCTCTGCCGTAGACGATCCGACGATACATAATGCTTGGGGATCGGCAAATGTCGATGACGAAGGAACTCCGACAAGAAGAAATCTTCTGATCGATAGGGGAATCCTGAAGAGTTACATGATTGATCGACTCGGAGCGTTGAAGATGGAAATGGAGCCCACGGGAAGTGCCAGGAGACAGGACTACACGTATGCTCCGACATCGCGAATGAGCAACACATTCCTGCTTCCTGGAGAATACTATCCAGAGGAGATAATCGCTGCAACAGACTACGGTCTATACGCGAAATCTCTTGGAGGAGGTTCTGTGATGCCATCCACAGGTGAATTCAACTTTGCAGTGATGGAAGGTTACATGATAGAGAATGGCAGGATAACGAAACCTGTGCGCGGTGCAACTCTCATTGGAAAGGGCAATGAGGTTCTCACAAAGATTGATATGGTCGGTAACGATCTGGCGAGAGGCCAGGGAATGTGCGGATCCATCTCGGGTTCGATTCCCGCCGATGTTGGTCAGCCAACTGTTAGAGTATCTGAATTGATAGTTGGGGGGCGAAACTGATGGATGTCATGACTTTCGCTGACAAAGCCTTCAAGATCTCCAGAGAGAAAGGGTTCGAGGAAGCTGAAATCTATTACTCAAGCGGCGGAGAATTCCAGCTGAGCTCTCTGAATGGCGAAATTGAATCATATAAAGATGCCAGTTCTACAGAAGTATACTTCAGAGGCCTTATGAACGGAAAGATCGGAGCTGCTTTTTCCGAGGTTCTGAGCGAAGAAGCGGCAGAACTGCTAGTCGATGAGGCTTTTCAGAACCACTCTGTAGCCAGTGGAGAAGATATATATGTATTTCATGACGGATCGGGCGATTATACCTCATTCGATGGTTATTCAGGAGCCTTTCAGAAGAAAGCGGTCAAGGAGAAGATCGATACGGTGACGAAGCTAGAGAAAGCGGCCCTGGATTTCGACAAGAGAATTGTTATGATTCCGACATGCATAACTGCAGACAGCTGGTCCGAAGTTGTTATTGTTAATACACTTGGTCTGAACAAAAGGTACAAGAGCGATTATGGATTTGCTGTAGTTGTTAGCCTTGCGGGAGATGAGAAATCGAAGAAGACTGGCTTTTCCTTCTCGCTAGTCAGAACGCCTGAGGAGCTTGATGTTGAGAGAATCGGCCACGAGGCTTCTAGGAGAGCGGTAGAACAGCTGGGTGCTGAAAAAGTGAAGAGCGGAAAGTACAGAATTGTCTTCAGAAATGACATATTTGGGCAGTTATTCGGAACCTTCATGTCGATGTATTCGGCAGACAATGTTCAGAGAGGACTCTCGATTCTGAAGGGAAAAGAGGGGACAGTGATTGGATCAAGCAGACTGACGGTCTATGACGATCCTCTACTGCCCGAAAGTCCTTATAGTAAGCCTTTTGATGACGAAGGCTTTCCCACTTCTAAGAAAGCTGTCTTAGAGAATGGTAAGCTTATGACCTTCTTGTATGATCTGAGAACAGCCAAAAAGGATGGAAGAAAGTCAACAGGCAATTCGGTGAGAGGAACTCACAGGGCAAAACCCTCAATTGCTCCCGTAAATACAGTTATACAGAGAGGAGAGAAGAGCTTTAACGAACTTCTCGAGACTATGGGAGAAGGGATATTCGTGACCGATCTAACTGGTCTGCATTCAGGAACGAATCAGGTGTCAGGCGAGTTTTCTCTCGGTGCGAACGGATTCTACGTTAGAGACGGCAAGATCAGCAATCCAATAGAGCAGTTCACAATATCCTCAAACATATTGAAGGTCTATAATGGAATTATGGAAATCGGGTGTGACTCGATCTCTTCCATATATCGTGTTACTTCTCCTTCGGTTCTGGTGGACGATATCGATGTTGCATCTGAGTGATAACGGAGGTGTGTTATTTGCCTTTATACAGGTTTGTCTGTACAGGTTGCGGTAATGAAGAGAGTCTTCTTCTGAAGATCAACTCTCAGGTGCCTCCTTGCGGGAAATGTGGAGGCAGTCTTTCTAAGCAGATAACCAACATCTCAAGCTTCGGCTCTGTTTCAGGTTCTGAAAGCTGTGGGCCCTGCTCTGGAGGAAGCTGCTCTACCTGTGGCCATTGAACACTTTATGGACATAAGCCCGGGAATCCCCGGGCTTTTTCTGTTCTTTGGTCTTCCAGCCTTTGAAAGGACATCGCCTGAGTTCCAGGCTTTCCAAAGCTTATTGGTTCTGTGCTTTCAGTTCAAGTATTTCGGAGTGCGCAATCTTCTCCGTTCTCTTCAGCCGGAAATTGATACCAAGGAGCGTTGTGTTCGAGTAAGAAGTGCTCCCTGACAGTCCTGAAAACTGTCCGGAGAAAAGCCTAGCGTATGTCTTGCGACATGTTTGGGCCTCTAGATCATTCTATATTGAAATTTTCACTTATGTATCTATCAGGTGCTCTCGTTGTGCTTCGGGAATTCCACAGAGAAGTTTCGTTCAGTAGAGTTCAAGATACTTACTGGTTTCCTGTCGGTGACCGAAGCGCAGAATTGGCTCCATTCACCATTTTTTGATCTGACAAAGGTATTGAATATATGATCACCAAGCGTCGATTTCACGAATCCACTGTTTCTGGTAAACTCAAGAGCATTGATGAGAGTCCCTGGAAGGTTTTCTATCATCAGTTGCTTTCTTCTCGAGCCTTCCATATTGAAGATGCTCTCATCCATAGAATTTGGTGGTTCAATCTTTTTCTCTATGCCGTCTAGTCCAGCCGTGAGTGTCAGTAAAAGCGCCAGATAGGGATTGCATGTTGGATCCGGGCTTTTGAATTCAAGTCTTGTTCCTTCTTCTCTTGTACTGGGTATTCTGATCATTGCGCTCCTGTTTCTTAGCGCCCAAGAGACATTCACGGTGGCCTCGTATCCCGGTGTAAGTCTCTTATAGCTGCTTATAGTTGGATTTGTAACAGCGGTAATCTCTTTTGCGCGTGAGATAATTCTCCCGACGAAACTCAAAGCGGTTTCACTTAGCTCGTGATCTTTTGAGGGATCGTAAAAGGCATTGTTGCTGTCCTAGAAGAGGCTCATGTGAATGTGCATTCCAGATCCATTTACCTCGGAAAAGGGCTTGGGCATGAAAGTTGCATAAAACCCGTTCATGATGGCTATTGTCTTTGCCACCCACTTGAATGTCTGTATATTATCCGCTGTTTTGAGGATGTCTGTGTATCTGAAGTCAATCTCGTGTTGCGATGGGGCAACTTCATGATGAGCAGCCTCTACTTCAAATTCCGTTTCTTGAAGGGACATAACTATCTGTTTCCGTACTTCTTCGCCTCCGTCAACAGGAAGGAGTTCGAAATAAATTCCCGTATCCAGAAACGCTCCGTTCGGTTTTCCACAGTTACGGTCTCTCTTGACTATGAAGAACTCCGGTTCCAGACCTGCTTAAATCTCGAACCCCATACTCTTAGCTCGCTGGATAACTCTCTTCAAAACATATCTCGGATCTCCCTCAAATGGTGTACCGTCAGGCTTGTAGACATCACTGATAAGTCTTATGGTTTGTTCCTGACAATTGTCCCAGGGAAGGAAGGCGAAAGTAAAAATCCAGCCCTAAATACATGTCGGACTCCTCGATTCAGACAAAGCCATCGATTGAAGATCCGTCGAACATCGCACCCTTTTCGAGAATTGTAGGCAGCATTTTAGCAGGAATTTCAACATTCTTCAGCATCCCGTTTATGTCGGTTATCTGAAGCCTGACAAAACCAATTTCTCCAGACTCAAATTTCTGAATCAATTCTTTTTCAGTTATGTTACTCCCCCGCTATCCTTGCCCGACCCAAGGGCATGAGAAACTAAAGTATACGCCAAACTGATAACATCATAAATCATTAGATGAATTTCCCCGGGACTGATTGATGATAAACTAATCATAGGGAGGTGCCTGATGAACATAAGGCGTGCCTTTGTCAGCGTACATGACAAGTCAAGAGTGGAAAAGATTGCAGGCTATCTTGTCTCGAACGGTGTGGAAATCGTTGCTACTGACCATACAGCGGAATACCTCATAGATCATGGTGTTGAGGCAATAAAGGTCGCTGATTACACGGGTTTTCCTTCAATATTCGATGGACGGCTGAAAGCCATTCACCCAAAGATCATAGGTGGGATCCTTGCGATCCAGGATCTTCCTGACCATATTGAGGAAATGAGAGAACACTCGATTCTGCCTTTCGACATGATAGTTATGAATCTCAAACCTTTCGAGTCTGTCGTCAAGGAATCACCGGATGAGTCGAATCTCTCAAAAGAGATCGATGTCAGCGGACCGGCTCTGTTGATGGCAGGCGCCAAGAACCACAGGGACATTGTAGTCATATCCGATCCGACGGATTATGATGAAGTGATTGACAGTCTAGAGGACTGTGGAGATGTTCCCCTTCTTAAAAGAAGAAGATACGCTCTTAAGGCGATCTACGCTGCCTTGCTTTACAATTCTTCCATTCATAAGGCGTTATCGCAGATTTTTGCTTCCGAGAAATACGATTACACTGTCATGGAACACGTTATGCAGCTGCTTTACGGGGACAACCCCTCTCAGAAGGCTCATCTGCTAAAGCTTTCGAAGGAACCTGGTCTGCTTGATGAGGTTCAGATCGGTAATCCCGCCATTGGACTCAAGAAGTCTCAGCTGAGAAACATTAATGTTTTCATGGAACTTTATTACTACAGCGATAATATTTCGCTTTTCCTTGACAAAGGTAAGATCATAAAAGTCTTTGCAGGCAAGGTACCGGACGATTTTTCCACGGGCGGTCCCGATACGATGTTTGCTTCGACCTTTGCCATCGATGGTGATACTTTGAAAAGACTGAGTGACGATGGCGTAGAAGCTTTTGGAGGCGTTTTCGACCGCGATGCCATACGCGCTGCAAGAGAGAGAGATATCATGATACTGACCGTACCGGCCCACGAAGCGGTGACACTAGCGAAGGAAACGTATTCGGGCTTTGGCAACTATTTTGTAAGAGAACTCACATTCGAGATGAAGAAGTATGACCTTGATACAGACGGAAGGCTCGCTATTTATTGTTCACGTGTGAACAGGGCGAACAATTTCTCGATTTTCAAAGACGGTGAGAGTATTCTTCTCAAGAGCGGTTTGAGTTACGGAGAAATGATGAACTACGACTTCACAAAGCACGATCTTAGAGAGTCAGTTATGGCTTGCGATAATGATTTGACCGATGAGTTAATAAAAAAACTCGTAGCCGCCGGGGTCAAGAGACTTATTTTGCCGGGTACAAAAAGGACTTATTCCCATAAAAACGTTCTTGTGCTTGGAATTGACTTCACAAGACTCAACAATTGACTAGTACTTGAAAGCTACGAAGACAGAATATATAATGTAGTTACACCATGCTAGGCGGGGAGCTGGCGGTTCCCTGTACCCGAAATCCGCCACACGCGGGGCCGAATGCCTTCTGAGGCTTTGCCGGTTTGGTGTCGGTTTGTCTGAAGGTGTTGAGGATTGAGTCCTGCGCAACGGGAACTTGCGAACCTGGTCAGATCCGGGAGGAAGCAGCCATAAGCGAGCACTCTCGTGTGCCGCGGGGGCGCTCAGTCTGAGCCGGATGGCAGGTGCGGCCAGGTCGTCACTGTCGATGAAGGATGCATGGTGTTTCTTCTATGTATCACGCTTATCATCTGCTAGAATTAATATGACAATTATAGACGGTTTTAGGAGGTGCATAGAATGTTGCTTAAGGGAGAAAAGAGCGTAGATTTTTCGCTCTTCGGTTCAGATCTCAAAGAGTACAAGCTTAACGAATATCTAGGAAAGAAAGTTGTTCTCGTTTTTTATCCCGGTGCATTCACAAGTGTCTGTCAAAAAGAACTCTGCACTTTCAGAGATTCACTGGCGAATTTCGATAGCATGAATGCTGTTATCCTGGGAATAAGCATGGACAGCCCCTTTGCCAACAAGGCCTTTAAAGAGCAGAATTCTCTTTCCTTTCAGTTGCTTTCCGATATAGGAGGGGAAGTGTCGAAGAAATACGGTGGTGTGCACGAGAATTTCTCCGGTGTCAAAGGCCTCACGGTCTCAAAGAGGGCTGTATTTATAGTGAATAAAGATGGCAAGATAGCTTACGCATGGGTTTCGGAAGATCCGAGAGTAGAACCCGACTACGCAGAAATCTCAAATCAGCTGAAGAAGATTTAGCGATGGGGGGATAACCCCCATCGTCTTTGTTAGAGGAGGTTAGCATGACAGAATTCAGCTTTCCGGAGCACTCGAAGGAGCTTCTTGAAACCCTCAGGGACGGAAGAGTTCTGATCGGAGTAACAGATGGCGTTGAAACAAATTTGATAACCGTGGGTTGGGGTTTCCTTGGTTATACATGGAATCGACCGGTCTTCATTGCCATGATAAGGCCGAGCAGATTCACGCACGATTTTTTCAGAAGCAGCGATGGATTCTCGGTTAATTTCATGTCAACAAACTGGCAGGAGGCGCTGGACTTCTGCGGGACAAGGAGCGGAAAGTATTTCGACAAATTCAAGGAAACCGGTTTGACTCCACAAGAGGGAGTGTCGCCATCGATAGTGGTGGTGGGTGAGGCAGATAAGGTATTGGAATGCCGCGTTGTTTCTAAGGAAGCATTGACACCTCTTGCTCTGAACGGAAGCATAGCAAGCACTTTCTACGGTGATAATTCATATCATTCGCTCATATTTGGAGAAATCACCGATTCATACACTCTTCCTTGAATAGACTCCCACGATAACGGTAAGTATGAGAGAGGCTATTAGAATCGACCACAGTATGTAAGACGACCAGCTCGGTGTCTGAAGGCTTAATCTCGAAGAAGAGTCTTGCAGTAGAATATCTCTTGCGAAGATCAAAGAAACAATCGATTGAAATGAACATAGGAATCCAAGGACAAAATTCCAATTCTTTGCTCCCGCGGCTATTGCGGCTATCTGTGCGGAAATGAATATCAGAAAGGAGACTGGCGCCAGCAATACTCCCAGGAGAAAGATTAATCTTATGGAATCAGGGTTTTGCACTATGCTTGTCGACATCTGGTTTGCCGTAATGATAAGAACAACCGACGACAAACCAACGACTATTCCTGCACCGGTCAGATGTTTATAAGCCTTTTCTTTTCTACGGACGTGAGCAACGCTTACTGCGCCACGATCTCTCTTCTTCAATTCAATCACCCAGACAGCCAAAAATCAGATCAAAAAGCCTGAAAAACAATGAATGCATCTATCCAAATGCTGTGAATACCTGAGATGCTGACAAAACATTATCATTATACTGCAAATAATATTGATTATCAAAAGTTAATTTAGAACCAGTAATTGCACCGTTTGGACTAATTCATTCGTTTAAGTTTTATGTTCATTTTCCTGTTTTCTTCATAGAGAAGACCTCAGAATTGCAGCACATACAACAAGCGACTTTCCCTCCCAGCGTTTTTGTTAGGAAAACTCTTCTTCATTGGTGGGAAAACCCCCGAGAAGTTCTGTTTCAAAACCCAAATGAAAAGGTAGAAGCTCTCCTAAACACAAGAAACTCAAAAGAGCTTTGGATGAGGTTCCCGTGCTGATATAATCAAAGTATAGAATTCAACAAAGACCTTATTTTCTCCAGTTCTTCTTTCCGATCCCTCGATTGAAAACCTTCAAGGTCATATTTGTCTGGCAAATCGCCAAAAAAACCAATCATCATGACGGTTGTGGGGCTTTCTGGACGCTTGAGGAGGGATAAGCATGACTAAGCGCGTATTGATTATCACACTGCTGGTAATACTCCTGACCTTATCTTCTTGTGTAAAAAAGAATCAGCATATCATGACTTTTACTGCAAATCCTGCAGAGGTCTGAACAAGGGGCCTCTTTGCCGCGGGTGCGAGACAGCCTTTGGGATTGATGGCTTAGTTGTGCGTGTTGGCAAACTATCACCAGTTCTTTCTTGCCAAGTGCAGAAAGCGACGCAAAACAGAGGTCAAGTGACACTTCAGCAAAGCTTTCCCTAAGTTCATACCCGTGCTGCAGTTTATCATCGAAGCCCTTATTACGGCGTAAATGGGGATTTTGAATGTCATGTGCCAGGCGTCACTAAAGAGTTTTCGTGACCTTCTCAATGATTGTTTTTGGCTAAATTGCTTATTTTGCAGCTTACTTGACTTTTTTGGTGTAGACTAATTTCATGGATGTTTTGAAGAAGAAGTGGATGGCGGCTTTGGTTGCGATATTCTGTTCGGTTCTTTGGGGCAGCGCTTTTCCAGTGCTGAAACTAAGTTACGAGGAAATGTCTATCGCTCCGGACGACGTTTCCGCCAAGCTTGTCTTCGCGGGAATTCGATTTTTGGGCGCCGGTATCATGGTGCTCATGCTTTCAATACCCCTTGGTAGAAAGGGTAGAACAAGATTCGCGAAGAAGGACTACCTCCATTTTCTGGCGCTCGGGATATTGCAGACTTTTCTACTCTATTTCTTCTTCTATAACGGGTTGAGCTACACGACGGGTATGAAGTCTTCAATAATAATGGCCGGAGAAAACTTTCTAGTTATTCTTCTTGCTCATTACATATACGAGAATGACCGCTTGAGCTGGAAAAAGACACTCGGGATGATACTGGGATTTGCGGGGGTCTTTCTCGCGAATTTTGAAACCGGCTTCACTCTGAGTTTCGTGTTTCTGGGCGACGGATTCATGTTGATCGCAGCGACTATTGGTGCATTCGGCACTATGTATGCCAAAAGGCTTTCGGCAATTAGGTCGCCTTTCCTCGTATCAGGATGGCAGCTTTCGATCGGCGGCTTTCTTCTCCTGCTTGCCGGTCTTCCAGGGCTGAAAGAGGATTCGCTTGTTTTCACGCTCAAGGGTAATCTCCTTCTAGTATATTCTATGCTTCTTTCGGCAATAGCCTTTTCCTTATGGTATGCGATTCTCAGCTTTCACAAAGCCGGTGAAATCACTATGTTCCGTTTCGTGATCCCTGTTGCCGGTGTCTTTCTCTCGGCAGCCTTCATTCCGGGAGAGGCCCTCAACTCATACATGGCATTCGCCCTCGTATTGGTTTCGGCCGGTATTGTGGTTGTCAACTGGAAGAACAGAGGAGTCTCAGAAGATAATTCCACTCAATAAATCTGAATATTGCTTTGGAAATTCACATCAGGATACTGTGGGCTATTGTTAGGTGTAACCTCGCCCTATCGCCTAATAGAATTGCGAGTAAATCTTTTCTTCAAGCAAAATCACTTTGGCACAAGGACGCAGCAAAGGATAGAAAACTGGGGTGAGCCGTTTCTTTTTGGGTCTGAGATGGAAACGAGGTCAAAAGTAATCGACGACTTCTCTGGATCGAAAACTATCTCCACATTTTTATACCTTGAGAAAGTGACTTGAAGAGAAAACGGAGTCGATTCTCTCAATTGCTTTTCGGAGTCTTCCTGCCGCGATTCTGATGCCGATGGCGCCAAGAAGGGCCGTTATAAGGATCGAGAGTACTGAAACCGAAAGTATTACATCTCCGTAAGCAACTCCCATTGCTAAGGGTATTCCTCCAACTGCAGCTTGAACTGTGGCTTTTGGCAGATAAGAAATCATGCAAAAGAGTCTTTCGCGGAGATCTAGTTTCGAACCGAGAGTGGCGGCCAGAACGCCTGCGCTTCTAAATATGAGTCCAAGTAGAATTACAAGCAGACCATAAGCCATGAGTCGCCTATCGCACTCACGTTATCACTTGCACCCACTAGAACGAATAGGAAGATCTCTGCGACAACCCAGATTCTCTCCATCTTTCCTGCAATCCTGTCGGCGGCTACCGGAAGCCTCTCTCGAAGGACAAAACCTGTCGGCACCACACCCATGAGAGTTGCAACGGTGAGTACTTCCTCGAGTTTATGGAAAACGAATGCAATAGATAGTGTGAATAGAACCTTCTTCGTGTCTCCGATATGGAATCTTTTGAACAGTAGGCTGAAGAGAAAACCGATTGTCGCTCCAAGCGATATTCCGAGAATAATCTCTATTGACACCATAAGAAGGGACATTCCGATACTGACATCCTGTCCTCCTTCAGTTCCCAAAAACGCTGTAAAGAGTGTAATGGTCACAACGTCGTCTATTGAAGCTACCGCTAGAATAGTAGAAGGTATTTCGTTTCTCTTTCCAAAGTCCCTTTCTTTCAGTCTCAGCATCTCGGGAACCACTACTGCAGGCGACACCGCCGCAATTATGAAGCCGAGCATTCCTTCTTGAATGAGGCTGAGATTCAGGAAGAAGTGAGCCATTACCATAATTGAGAAATCTTCGAAAAGGCTTGGAAGAAAACTAAGACGAAGAACCAGGGGACCTATCTTCTTGATAATTCTCCGGTTCAATCCTAGAACGGCACGCATAAGTATGACTATCAGTGCGAGCAGCCGGACTTCATCGGAAATTGAGAGCAAAGATGGGTCTATGAGATTCATTCCACCGGATCCCAAAGCTATCCCAAGCGAGGCCAGGCCTGTCAAACCGGGAAGACGAATTCTTTCAAAGAAGGAAAGTACTACGATCGAGACAATCACTATAAGGGAGATGCTAAGAATCATATATTCCTGCAAAGTCAAGCAGAACCAGGCTGCGAATTTGGTAGAAGCTATAAGCTGGACGCGGTTCTGGAGGAGTCTGCTCCAAGGCAAGCTTCATTGCCAAATGAATTATAATAGCTGATACGTTATACTGTTAATGAGCAGTGAACGGAGGTGATCTCTTGAGCACTTTTCTAGCAATTATTGGTGCGCTTTTTCTTTTATATCTTGCAATAAGATTCTTTCCTGCAATAATAATGATTGTTGCCGGAATCGGGGTCATTCTGATAGTTATCTTTGCCTTTGCCGGTCTTGTCGTTGTCTTTCTGCCGATCTTGCTAGTAGTCGGCCTGATTCTGTTCATTTTCAAACTTGCATCATGAACAGTACCGATCTCACTGCAGTTCAGATCTGGTTTGATCAGGATTCATTTGGAGAAGAGGCATTTCGCAGAAAGATGAGGGACTATGTGGCCGAGGCTTCTCTGTCATGGAAGGGAAGGAACCACATTGTGGTCTTCCCCGAGTTCTTTGCGACCTTTCTTTACCCATCCTTTAGGAAGCTGAGCTTCGAGGAGACGACCGCAAAGACTCTTGTAAAATATGCGATCAAGAACATGGGGCTTTCCTTCAATCCCTTCAAGAAGGCCTTTCTGAGAGACGCTCTTGAGATCGAAGCCTACTATCGTGATGTCTTCGAAAGCATGGCAAAGGAGTTCGGTACGTATCTTCTTGCGCCTTCGATCCTGCTCCCGGTTGTCGACACGGAATCAGAGAAAGGGAGATTCATCCGTGATGGAAAGCTCTACAACCTCGCCTACTTCTTCAACCCTTCGGGAAAAGTTGTAACAAAGGCTTTCAAACACAATCTCACTAAAGCCGAGAGTTCCATTATCTTTTCCAGAGGAGAGCAAGAACATAACGTCGTGCACACAGAGATAGGAGTGATTGGTATTGCAATCTGCTATGACATGTTCTTTCAGAGTGAAATAGAGAAACTGGATGCCGCAGGTTGTGAGACAGTTCTTGTTCCTTCATGCAACTTCGCCTTTTGGAAGGGAAAATTAAGTGGCTCAACGCAAGAAAGGATCTGGTTTCGTGACGGGCCAATCAAGGCATCATCAGGTAGAGAGAAGATTTGCTATCTCATAAATCCAATGGCGACTGGAATTGTCGGCAGAGACAGAGCGCAAGGGAGATCTTCCATCTGGTACAGGGGAAGGGCGCTTGCCGTTGCCAGAGAATTCGATAGGGAAGAGATTCTCAACGTTACGACTTAAAGTGGCGGGCTTTATTAGCAATACCCATCGCAGTCCACTCTAGCTTTTGTGACTGGGAATCCCCTTTCTTTGATACTTAGTTTTGAAGTCAAGAATTAGGAGTCTGTACAATTCTTTTGTTGTGATACTTTGAAGATATCCTAAGGAGGAATGTTATGAGAATCACTGTCGTTCATGACACACCACTCGATTTCCATCATCAAGAGATGGTCAATAGTGTTGTGAACTCACTCGAGAAAGGCTTTGAAGTTGATTCGAGACCATTTGAGATCGATACTGTCGGCAGGCTTAGAGGCACTGATCTCGTATTCAATCTAACTACCGATATGGGCAATGTCGAGAGACAGGTCCATCTTCCGGCCGTACTGGATCTTCTGGGAGTACCCTTTACCGGCTCGGGAACTACGGCTAACGCTCTTTGTATAAACAAGACACTCACAAAGTTAATTATGAAGGCCTACGGAATATCCACTCCCGAATTCTTTTCGGTTCGTCCCGGAGATACGGCTGACAACCTTCCGTTCAGACCTGCAATCGTCAAACCCGTTAAGGAAGGCGGTGCAAAGGGTATCTGGAAGGACTCGGTTGTGGAAAGCGTTGATGACATGCAGAAGGCAGTTTCGCGTATTCACGAGAACTTCGAACAGGCCGCTCTAGTTGAGAGATTCATTGAAGGAAGGGAGTTCACCGTTGGAATTGTTGGCAGTGAAGTTCTTCCGATCATGGAGATAGATTTCTCGTCGTTGCCAGATCACCTTGAAACTTTCTATTCATACAGGGTGAAACAGTTCCACGGTGACGAGACGAATTACATCTGTCCTGCGAAGATCTCACAGAGAAAGGAAACAGCTATAAGCGAGCTTTCGATGAGAATCTTCGAGGTGCTCGATCTGAAGGACTATTGCCGTATCGACTTTAAGATCGACGAGGAAGGTAAGATCTACTTTCTGGAGGTCAATTCCCTTCCTCTCCTCGTTCCGGACTACTCCGATATTGTCAAGATGGCCGAGGGCAAGGGGTGGAGCTACGGCGATCTCATTAACAGGATCGTCGCTTCAGCAATAAATAGATATAGAATCGGGGAAGAAAATGGGAGTCTATGAAGAGATCCTCGATTACGTAAGGCAGATCCCGGTGATCGACACTCACGAACACCTGGTCCATTCGGAAGATTTGCTCGTGGGGCGAGACGATGTTCTTCAAGAGTTCCTCATTCACTATTTGAGCTCTGATCTGATTTCTTCAGAACTCGACCAAGAGGTCCTGGCCCTCGCCAGAGATAGTGAGAGAGATCTAGTCCAGCGCTGGGAACTTGTTGAACCTTACTGGGAGTTCTGCAGGCACACTGGTTACGGAAGGGCGCTCGATGATTCGGTAAGAGAGATATACGGGATCGACGGAATAAGGGGTTCAACCATAGAGGAGCTCGGAGAAAGATTCAAGGAGGCAAACAAGCCTGGACACATGAGGGAGGTCCTGAAGGATCTATGTAATGTCGAGCTTGCGATCATCGACCCATGGACCGGCAGGTTCGAGTGCGATAAAAATCTGTTCAGGAGGGTCTGGCAGTCCCAAAACTACATTATTCCCATGCCACCGGAATTTGATATAGTGGGATGACTGGAGGAGACCTACGCCGTAGAAATAAGATCGCTCAAAGACTGGCTCGAAGTCTTCGAAAGGGAGTTAGACGAGAATCTTTCGAACGGCATCGTTGGTCTGAAGAGCGTTCTGGCCTACCAAAGGCCGATTAGATTTGAAGAAGTGGATTTCGACGATGCCGAAGCAGCGTTTCGTAAGGCCCTTGAAGAAAGGAAGAGAAGATGTCCCGGTCTAAACAAAGGCCTTTTGATTCCCGAAACAGTGCAGGATTATGTGATGCATCACATACTTTCCGCGGCAAACGAACGTGGTCTTTTCATTCAGTTTCACACCGGGCTCCTTGAAGGTAATCGCGGAATGCTAAGCAACTCAAATCCAGAGCTTTTGGAGAACCTTTTCTTAAAATGTCCTGGAGTTAAGTTCGATTTGTTTCACATAGGGTATCCGTATAATGGAGTGACTGCGGCTCTGACCAAGACCTACCCGAACGTTTATATAAACATGTGTTGGGTGCACATAATATCTCCAGTTTCTGCCCAAAATGCGTTGAGCGATTTCCTGGATACTGTGCCTTACAACAAGATAATGGGCTTTGGCGGGGATTATGCAATCGTCGACGCGATCTACGGCCATCTAAAGATCGCGAGAGAAAACATTGCCCTAGTCCTCGAGGGGAAGATCAGAGATCGAACTCTTACTGTTTCACAAGCGATAACAATCGCCGAACGGATTCTCCATGAAAATCCGGAAGAAGTTCTACTGAACAATCTATGATCTGTGAAGCAGTCCCAGAAAAGGCAGTTTTGGAGAACAGAAGGTGGAGATCACTTGACACATGAGGAGAGGTACAACTTGGCTCTGGAGATTTCCAGAAAGATTAAGAGAGAGATTGATGAAAATTTAATTTGCTTCAGCCTGTATGGTTCTACCTCAAGAGGGGCCGATACTCACTGGTCGGATCTAGAAATGCTTATGATAACCAGAGAAGAGGTTCCCAAGAAAACCTTTCTCGATGGCTTTGTCCCAGTCACTATAAATTCGATAACCGAAAACAGACTTTGCAGAATACTCGAGGAACCGGGAGTTGAATGGCCATTCTATGCTGGACTGGTGAAAAACCTTGTCGTGCTGGAGGGCGATGCATCGAAGCCTGGGCAGTATTATGCCCTTGCCTGTCGCGTCCCAGAAGAGAAGTTCAGGAAGGCCTTGAAAAACAATCTCTCGGAGCTAGTATTCGAGTCGTGCGGTAGAATCTACTCCTGCATTTCAAGGAAGAGATACGATAACATCTACTGCGCTGTGATAGAGACCTTGCTTGAAATGAGGACTGCCCTCTGCCTTCTGAATTGTACACACGTCAATCATGATTACTTCGAAGGTATTAGGGAGACTTTCAAGTTCAAAAGGTTGCCAAAACGGTACCCTGTTCTGGCAACCAGAATGTGGAAAGGCGAAGATCCCTTCCGAATTGTTGGCCATTCCAGAGAACTCTTGAACAACTACGCGGAACTCCTCTACAGTGAGCGTATCCTTGAGAAGAAAGAGGTGTGAAGACAGCCAACAACGGACTGGCAAATGGCAGACTTGGAGGCCAAGGAGACTCAAGTGACATCTAGGGAAAGAATAGTCTCTGCAATGAGACATTCTGAATCAGACAGAGTTCCGATCGATCTAGGAGGAATGAGATCGACAGGAATTCATGCAATCGCTTACAGAAGACTTTGTGATCTTCTTGGTTTCAGTGAGCTTTCTGTCAAAGTCTATGATGTTCACCAGATGCTTGCCCACGTAGATGAATGTGTCAGGAAAGAAATCCATTCAGATGTGATTGAGCTAAAGAGGCTTAATGGAGGATTTGGAACGAGAATCGATTCCTGGATTGAGTGTGATCTCTTCAAGAATAGCTCCAAATACCTATTCCCACAAGGATTCGATCCGAAGAAAGCAGAAGATGGTTCATTAGTGATCGCGAGAGATGGCATAGAAGTCGCGCGAATGCCACAGGGGGGTCACTATTTCGATCGGAGCTACTTCCCTCTTCACGGGGCGACTGGCAAAAAGGAAATAGATATGGTAGTCGGGCCAAAACTAATAGACCAAGAAACTGAGTTTCTTAAGAGGCAGCTGGGCAAAATTCGCAATTCAACTGAATGCGCCGTGATAGGTGCATTCGGGGGCAATTTTGTTGAGGCTGGGCATTCTCTTTTTGGCTATCAAGAATTCATGGAGAGATTGATAACCGACCTCCCTCTCATGGAGTATTTCCTTGACCGACTTCTCGAAAGTTATCAGATAGATCTAGAAAGATATCTCGCCGCCGTCGGAGATGAGATAGATATCATCCAAATTGGCGACGATTACGGTACTCAGGGAAACACGGCCATATCTCCAAGAGTCTTCAGATCTATTTTTAAACCCAGGTTGAAAGCTGTGTGTGACTTCATACACTCAAGAAAGCCGGAGTTATTCATCTTCCTGCATTCCTGTGGGTCCATCTATCCTTTCATTCCGGATTTTATCGATGCCGGTATCCAGATACTGAATCCCGTTCAGACAAACGCTAGAAACAT
>NPIE01001951.1_pt2 | contig 18348 bp, 17 predicted proteins | sample 8637661 | NCBI WGS metagenome assembly NPIE01 (sample SAMN07420842, study PRJNA396082) | bioreactor metagenome | isolation source: sample BA12 brine-fed electro-methanogenic bioreactor BA | place: Japan: Kochi | collected 2016-12-09
GAGGAAGGTTCTAATAACCTACAAAACCTTGCATTACATGGGTTCATCACCCAAGACTGTTAAAGTACATCTCTAATTTACCAACTCCCCTCATATTTGTCAATAAATGAAAAGAGCTTATAGTAAATATGCAATCGGGAATAATTTAGCTAACCTTTCTTATCCTGACATCTATTTCCCCTATCTTAAATTCTCTGTCAAAGTCACTCATAGAGTCAACCACTACGATATTCCCAACCTGCATTTCTTCTTTGTTCTCTCTAATAAATGCTTCTATTACTTCCTTTCCTTCTCCCTCCATAAAAATCTCTATATCTATTACATCCTCTATCTTAAAACCTTCTCTCTTTCTAAAGTCCCTATACTTTCTTAGGAAGTCATTTATTATTCCCTGCTCCCTTAATTCCTTTGTTAGATTCGTATCTAGAGAGACATACAGCTCCTTATCCCCAACTGTAATGACCCCCTCTTCTTTTACGGGTTCCTTAGAGTATTCTACTTCCTTAAGGTTCAATTCGTTTTTAACAATATCTTTAACAAAATCTTCATCTATTCCTATACAAGCCTTATTCAATGGCTGTCTCAAATTTAGTTTTGCCATCTCCCTTGCCTGAAGACCATTAGAACAAACTTCTCTAACAAGCACCATCTTTTCAAGAAGATCTTCATCTATCTCCTCTTCCCTAAACTCTGGATAATCCTCTAGATGCACTGAGCTTTTACTTTCCTTTAAGCCTAGATTTAAAGAAATATTAGAATATATCTCATCTGAAATAAATGGAACAAACGGAGCAAGAAGTTTAGTAAGAACTAGTAGAACATAGTGAAGTGTCCCTATTGCATCCTCATCTCCCTCCTTAAACCTATTCCTAGACCTTCTAATATACCATTGAGAGAGATCTTTAATAAAATCCTCGATTTTTCTTGAAGCCATAGCCATATTAAACTCATCCATATTCTCCCCTACATCCATTGCCAATTTCCTAACCTTGGAGACAATCCACTTATCCATAACATCCTCAACCTTATCTTCGTCGTAGCCTTTATAATCGCAATCATGTAGCTTGGCATAAGTTACAAAATAGTTATAAGTGTTCCAGAGTGGAATATAGAATCTCCTTCTAACATCGTCTAAGATGGAGAAACCAAATCTAATATTTGCTCCAGCAGAAGCTGTTAAGAAATTCCACCTTATCAAATCTGTACCAACCTTATCAGATGCTTCATCTAGAGGAATATAGTTATGTGCCGTTTTACTCATCCTTTGGTTATTTTCATCTCTAACTTCAGCAAAACCTAAAACATTCTCATACGGCCTTGAGTCTTCAAAGATGACACCAAAGACAAGCATAGAGTAAAACCACAACCTAACTTGTTCTATCATTTCAACAACAAATTCTGCAGGATACCACTGCTCCCAATACTCCTTATCTTCTAAATATTTCAATGTAGAGAAAGGAACAACCCCAGCATCTAGCCAGCAGTCACCTACGTCTTGAATTCTTTCTACCACTTCCCCACACTCTGGGCATTTAATCTTTATTTCATCTATCCACGGTCTGTGTATACTCGGGAGTTTATCTACCAAACTAGGGTCAAGTGCAACTTCTTTAAGTTCTTCTTTACCTCCAACCACATGTAAATTCCCACATTTTTCACATTCATAAAATGGAAGGGCTAAACCGTAAAATCTTTTTCTACTTATCATCCAATCCTCCATATTATCCAACCAGTCCTGCATTCTCTTACCTACAAACTCTGGCATCCATTTTACCTTCTCTGCTTCCCTCTTAAGTTCTGGTCTTATTTCATCAATCTTAATAAACCAGTTATTCTCTAATCTAAACAAACACTTAGTCCCACATCTCCAACAATGAGGATAACTATGCTCGTAGGTTTCTGTTTTAAAGAGAAGACCCTTGCCCTCAAGATGTTCAATTATTATATCTGCAACATCATGAGCATATTTTCCTGAGAGAAAACCGAAACCCTCTGTAAAATGACCAGATGTATCTAATGCAGATATTGCAGGAACACCTAATTCCTGACCAAGTTCAAAGTCTTCTTCACCACAACCTGGAGCAATATGCACTACACCAGAACCACTCTCAGAATCTACAAGGTCCCATACTACAACCTTATGTTCAATGCCCTCTTGTGCAGGGATATCTATTAAAGATTCATATTCCCTCCCGATTACATCCTTAATATCTATATCCTCTAAAACTTCTACATCCAATCTCTGAGCAGCATCTTTCCCAAGATAAACAGCCTTATCTTCTATCTTTGCTTTAACATAATCTAATTCAGGATTAACAGCTAAAAGAACATTTGCAGAAAGGGTCCACGGAGTTGTCGTCCACGCAAGAACATATTCTTCCTCGGAATCTTCTTTGTTGTTTAATTTGAAGAAAACATAAACTGCAGTATCCTCAATATCCTTATATGCATCTGCTTGCTCATGCTGAGACAAACCTGTCTCACATCTAGGACACCACGTAGTAGATGCTTCGCTCTTATATATCAAGCCTCTGTCATTACATCTCTTTAAGAAATTCCATATGTAGAGATTGTTAGTCTCAGACATAGTGTAGTAGCTATTATCCCAATCCATAAACATACCTAATCTCTTGGATTGCTCCGTCTGTATACCTGCATATTTATTAACCCTAGAAACACAAGCGTTAGTAAAATTATCCATACCGTAATCTAGAATGTCTTTTTTACTATTAAAACCTAATTCCTTTTCTACCTGAACCTCTACCCAAAGACCTTGACAGTCAAAACCGTTCTGGAATCTCTGCTTAAAACCTTTTGCATTCTTATATCGTTGGACAGCATCTTTGTATGTTCTACCCCATGCATGGTGAACACCCATAGGGTTATTAGCTGTAATAGGACCATCTATGAATGAGAATCTTTCTTCAGAATCTTGGTTCTTCTCTAAATATTTTTTAACTACTTCTTCCTTCTCCCATTTTTCTAGGAGGTCTTTTTCCATTTGGACAAAATCTTGTTTTGGACTTACATCTTTTAAGTTTTTTGCACTCATAGCTGTCATTATATCATATGATTTTAGGCTTATCCTCACCTAAAATCACAAATTGGACAAGATTGTCTTAGAAATGGCTGATTGATATAATAATGGTAGTTAAAAGAAGTTTTATAACTTTTAAATAAATTAACAAACATATAACATGGAGACAATGAATAGAAGGCCCGAAGAGTTTGATTCCCCTACTGACCCTAAATTTCTTGCATTATTGCAGGCTGGTGCTCACACAGACAGAGAACTTACCGAGGGTGATATAAAACAGGAATGGAAAAGAGAGATAAATTCTGTTCAATACTCTGTATTTGGTATAGTTGTTAACGATAACATCCAATATTTTGGTTCGAAGAGAGATGAATCTAAGCAAAAGATTTCTAACTATGAAGGAAAAGAGCTAGCAAAGGAGATTTTAAGAACGCTAGAGGGAGTAGAAGCAGAGAACCCTAGCCTCTCTATAGACCAAGTTACTAATGAATTAATTATTACTCTGCCTGGAGAACCGGGTATAAGGATTCCTGAAAAAGGAGAACCTTCTTATTAATATTTGCAAAGGGTTCTTATTCTACTAAGGGAACAAAGGAAAATCCATAATACTCTTCTTTTGTTATTGATTCCTTTCCTTTTTTAGAAATCTTGACTATTGATTCCTTAATAGGCAAAACTATCACACCCCCTGTTTTAATCTGTTTTAATAACTCTTTAGAGAATTTATTTGCACTTGCAGATATCAATATCCTGTCAAACTTCTTTCCAGGGATACCTAACACACCTTTTTTAGCAGTGGTAATCCGTGCATTTTTAATCTTATACTTTGCAAGATTACTTCTTCCTACCCTAACCAAATCTTCAATCACTTCTTTTCCTTCTACAAAGCCTTCTTGACCAACGATTTTAGAAAGTAAAGCAGTTGTCCAACCACTACCTGTTCCAATATCTAAAACTTCTTGACCTTCTTTGACATCAAGTAACTCCAACATAAAAGCAACTGTGTAAGGCTGGGAGATCGTCTGTTTAAAACCTATGGGAAGTGCTATATCAAAATAAGCAAGATCTTTATATTCATCTATTACAAAATCTATTCGGTCAATATCTTGAAAAGCCTTTATTATTCTTTCACTTTTCAATACACCTTTCTCTATTAAACTGTTTATTAACTGCTTATTGTCCCCCATATGGTTGCCGGACCTAGATTCGAACTAGGATTAACGGTTTCAGAGACCGTCGTCCTACCATTAGACGATCCGGCAATATGGATATTATATCATTAAATCAAGATAATTTTTGATTCTTTCTCTTACCTTCTCTTCTCCTAAAACCCTTATTACCTGATACAAATCTGGTGTCTGAGTCCTGTGTGTTATAGCAACTCTTAAAACCATAGCAACGTCTCCTACTTTTTCAAAACCTAAATCTTTAGAAAGATTTTTAATATTGTCAAACCATTCATCTGAGGAATCTTTTATGTCAAAAATTTCAAGATACTTTGTTAGTATGGCCTTCTGATCCTCTTCATTTACTCTTTCTGTTACATCTGGAATATCTTCTTTGGAAAGTAACTCGTCAAAAAATATTGTCATCTGATCTCTAACATCTTCAAATTTAACAATATCTTTTCTTATTTTCTCTCCTGTCCTTTCTATGTTAAATATTGCAATACAATGTTCTTTGTTTTCTTCAAGCAAAGAGGCTATCTCTTTGTCAAAATCCTTAGCCCACTTTAAGGCTTTGTTATATACTTCCTCGGCAGAAAGGGTAGCTATATAGTTCTTACAAACATTATCCAGCTTAGTGATATCAAAGAGAGCCCCAGAACTGTTAAATTTGTCAAACTTAAGTTCAAATTCATCTAGATTTTTATCTGGATTCTGTATTCTCCAATCATAGAAGTTAGAGTTTGCTATATTTAGGAGGTATTCAATTATTCCTTTCTTTGGATAACCTCTTTCGATGTAGTATGAGACTGCAGCCTCAGGATCTTTTCTTTTACTTAATTTTCTCTTTTTCCCATCTTCAGATCTCATAAGTGGTGAAAGATGTGCGTATGGTAAAAGATTAAAGCCTAGTTTATTAAAAAGTTCGACATGCAATGGAAGGGAAGAGAACCATTCATCTCCTCTAATCACATGAGTTATTCTCATTAGGGTGTCATCTATAGGGTGAGCGAAATGATATGTTGGATATCCATCTGATTTTAACAATACAGCATCCATATTGTTTTCTCTAAGAGTGACACCTCCCTTTATAAGGTCCTTGAAGTTAAAGGATTTCTCGGGGTCTCCTGTAGAGTACAACCTTATTACAAACTCCTCATTATTATCTAGCATATTCTTAATATCCTCTATCTCTGCATCTCTGAACTTTGCCCATTTACCATAACAACCAGTTGCAACTTTAAGCTCCTCTTGTTTCTCCCTCATCTCTTCTAGTTCTTCCTCTTTCAAAAAACATGGGTAGGCATACCCCTTACTTACAAGATCTTTGGCAAAAACCTTGTAAATGTCTAACCTCTTACTCTGAAGATATGGTCCATAATCCCCTTTTGATTCTTCTTCGCTTATCATACCTTCATCAAATTCAATACCGAAACCTTTCAAACCCTTAACTATTTGTGTTACACCATTTTCTACCTCTCTCTCTTTATCCGTATCTTCTATTCTAAGTATGGAAATACCATTCGTTTGTTTTGCTAATTTAGTACATACAAGCCCTGTGTAAACATTCCCTATGTGCATAAAACCTGTAGGACTGGGTGCAAATCTTAAAACCATTCCGTCTATTTCCCTCTCTGGATACCTACTTAAAACATCTTTCGGACTCTCTTTCACTTCTGGGAATAGAAGCTGTGCTAGTTGCTCATTTTGCTCTTTTGTTCTCATAATAATACTGGTAATATTATGGTTGATACCATATTTAACTACTGCTAAGATTATAACATGACTTTAACCGAAGCCGCATTCTGGACAAAAAGATTAGGAGTAATAGCACTTGGGGCCTTTTTTATATTCACAGTAACCGTATTTATACTTACATTAAGACCTCCTCCACCCCCTATTCCTAAATACCAAACTGCTAATTATGCTTGTACAGAAACAAGAGAAGAATTCTTAGAACACAGGTTGGAAATACCATCTTTACAATTAGCTGCAGGGTCAGAAATGTCCTTTCAGATAGATACAGATACTGGGAAGATAGAAGATTCTCTTCCTGACATCGTTAATGTATACAGATTTAACAACCCCATACAATCTGTTACAGCCCAGGCAGATGCTAAATTAATAGCCACAAAGCTTGGTTTTGATTCAGAAAAAATCATCAGAAGAAGTGCTGAAAGTTATGTCTGGGTAAATAATGAACAAGGCACTACTTTGGAAATTCAAGCAAAAAATCTTAATTTCAGATTCAAGACTGAAGCCACTACGATGCGAGACTCTGCAAGAGAGAGTGCACTGCCAAGTGAACAAGAAGCGAAGAATTATGCTGCTGGAGTTTTAAGATCCCTAGGAGCATATCCCGAAGATTATTCTAAAGGAAACCACAGAACAACGTACATAAAGGTGAACCCAGACGGTTCCTTTAGGAAAGCCTCTGCACCAGCAGAGGCAGATTTAATCAAGGTAGATTTTGTAAGAAGCAAGGGTATGATAACAATAGAATCAAATATTGTTGGTGCAGAGAGATTTGTTCAGACATTATCTAGAAAGATAGAAGAGCCACCATTAATAGAAACTCCCCTTGTTAACGGCGAGAGAATAGAGGTATATACATTCAACACACCAGTCTCTTTTCCAGAGACACAAAGGAGTAACATAACTGTGTATGTTGGAGCAGCAAATAGTAAAATTAAAGATTCTACTTTGAAACATATCTATCAAATAGATTACACATTCTGGCCAACAGAAGTTGAATCTTGTGGGACATATGAGCTAATTTCACCACAACTTGCCATAGAAAAAATACAGAATGGTGAAGGAAGTCTTGTTTATCTTTACGAAACAAATGGAGATGATGTTGTAGAATACACTCCAAGAAAGGTTAAGAAATTCCATGTCTTTGATGTCTTCATAGTCTATTACGAAGACAGAACAGAATTAGAATACTTACAACCAGTATATGTAGTATCCGGAGAAGCTATTTTTGACAATGACACCAAAGGTCTCTTTGACTTCTTCTACCCAGCAATAAACTACGATATAGTTCAAAACAAAATAGAACTTCCAAAACCAGAAATTAAACAAGATTCAAATATGCTGTTTTAAGGGTTTTTAATACTCAGCATAATAATATATAATATCCTTAAATTATTTACTTTTTACAGCAAAATTTAGATGGAAAGAACACTAATAGGTCAACTTAAAGAGAGAATCGGGGCAGAGGTAAGAATAAGGGGACGAGTAGATACCGTAAGAGATCAAGGAAAGATTGTTTTTCTAGTAATTAGAGATAGAAGTGGGAAGGTTCAAGCTGTGGCATGGCAAGGAAATGGAGAGAAGTTAATTGAAAAAGTAAAATCCCTAACAATTGAATCCATCGTAGATATCACAGGGGAGGTTAAAAAGGCAAAGCAAGTTGAACAAGGTTTTGAAGTGGACATTAAAGATATCAAGATTGACTCACTAGCAGATGTCCCTCTACCAATTGTAATAGAAGGAGAACATAACAACAACGTTACTGCACTCGACCAGCGATTAGATTACAGATGGATAGACCTTAGGTCCAGAAAAAACCAATTAATGATGTCAGTCGCAACTTCAATGACAGAGAAATTAAGAGAGTTTTGTATCTCAAACAATTTCAAAGAGATACAGGCTCCTAGAATAATAAGTGCTGCAAGTGAATCTGGTGCTAGTGTTTTTGAAGTAAGATATTTTGACAATAAAGCATACCTTGCACAATCTCCACAATTTCACAAGCAGATGGCAATAGCCGGAGATTTAGAGAGAGTATTTAATGTTGGTCCTGTTTTTAGGGCTGAAAAATCTTTTACTACTCGACATCTAACAGAATATACAAGTTTTGATGTTGAGATTGCCTATATTGATTCATACATAGAGCTCTGTGTATTCGAGCAAGAGATGATAAAGAGTATGCTAAAGGGAGTAAAAAGAGAATATGGGGAAGAAATTAAAGAAATCTTTGAAATAGAAATAAATATTCCAGAGGGTGACTTTGAATATATCACTGTTAAAGAAGCAAAAGAGAAACTAGCAAAAGTTGGAGTACACAGTAAGGGAGAGGGAGACTTCTCTCCTGAAGAAGAGAAGAAACTTTCTGAGATAATTAAAGAAGAAACAGGTTGTGAATTTTTATTCGTTACAGATTATCCTCATGCAAGTAGGACTTTCTACCATATGAAGGATCCTGATAAACCTGGGATATCTCTTGGTTTTGACTTGTACTGGAATGGTGTTGAGATAACAACTGGAGCACAGAGAGAGCATAGGATAGATGTTCTAAAAGAGAACGCAAAAGAGAGAGGTATAGATCTAAACTCTCTAGAAGATTATTTTGAATATTTCAAGCATGGTTGTCCACCACATGGAGGTTTTGCAATTGGAACAGAGAGATTACTTATGAAAATATTAAACTTTGGTAGCATACTCGAAGCTACATATCTTCCTAATACACCTAATAGGTTAGGAAAATTAATTACGAAGAAAGTTAAATAAAAATTAAGAGTGCTGAATTTATCTCCATTCTTTTACATTGAACTGAATGTTTTCCCTTCCATTCCAAACATTAATATCTGGATAACCCACCACATCTATAATATCTCCCTCGTTTAGTGTTTCTACATCATCCCCACACCCAAAGAGTAATAATGTTAGAAAATCTGAATTACTCCCCCTAACAACTAATTTGAGATGGTTATTATCCTTTCCAATAACTCTCTTTTCCTTAATTGCTAAATCTCTTACACATATAGTTGGTCTAGGATTACCAAAACCTAGAGGTTCTAATTTACTAAGTTCGTTAACTAGTTCTTTAGTAATATCTTCACTATCTAGAAGAAGTTCAATATTTAATTTAGGTGTAAGTTGCTCCTCAGTAATCTTTTCATTTGCATATTCCACCAAGTTTTTTCTAAAATCCTCGACCTTTTTTTCTGTTGTGCTAAAGCCTGCAGCAAGTTCATGGCCACCGTATCTATCCAAATTTTTTTTAAATTTGTCAAAGGCTTTTGTAATATTAAAGCCATTAATACTCCTAGCAGAACCCTTAACAACACCTTCAGATTTTGTAGCAACTATTACAGGCCTGTAATAGAGCTGTTGTATTTTCCCTGCTACTAAACCAATAATTCCCTCGTGCCAATCCTCACCTAAAATAAATAGTAACTTGTCTTTAGAATCCTGAACACTCTCTTTAGCTTTTTCAAAAATCTCTGTAGTCATCTTCTGCCTTTCGAAATTTGTCATTTCTAAAGTATTTGCTATCTCCTTACACTGGGATTCACTGTTACTAACCAAGAGTCTTACCGCTTCCATAGGTGAAGCTATTCTTCCAGAGGCATTGATTCTAGGACCCAGCACAAAACCTAAATGATACGTCTCTACTTCTTCTGGTCTTAATCCTGCCCTAAGTGCAAGCATCCTAAGTCCAATTCTTTCTCCCTTGTGAATTTCTTCCAAACCTTCCTTTACAAAGATTCTGTTTACACCTAAAAGAGGCATTACGTCTGTAACAGTAGCTAGTGCTACAAGATCTAAACCATAACGAAGATCTTCGTCCATCCCTAACAGCTCCCTTATTGATTGTATAAGGAGGTATATGACTGCGGCTCCACATATTTGGGTGTCTGGATATTCTTTTCCGGGATACATCTGATGAACAAGAGGGTATTCTAAATCTCCATCCTGCTGGTTCTCCTCCCTCCTATCTAGAAGGTCCTCTGGAGGAAGATGGTGGTCAGTTACTATGAGGTCTAACTTTTTATCTTGGATATATTTCCTTATTAAATCCCTATCTCTAACACCACAGTCAACCGTTACAACTAGCTTTGCACCCAAAGCTATTACGTCATTCAAAGAATCTTCTGTTAACCCATATCCCTGCTCTACTCTGTCGGGAATGTATGGGAGGATATCTACCTCTTTATCTAGAAATTGAGCAACATCTCTGTAAAGGAAATTCCAAAGTAAACTTGTAGAACATATTCCGTCGGCATCATAGTCTCCATGGATTACTATTTTTTCTCCCCTTTTCACAGCCTTAATTAATCTTTTAGCTGCCTTATTGCTATTGTAAAGGTGCGTGTGGTCGGGAACATCTTCTATCTTAGGGTTCAGAAAACTATCCTTTTCTTCAATTCCTCTAATTTTAAGAATATGCTCTATTATGTTCTCTGTTTTTTCTTCTGGAAGAATCCACTCCCTTCTACTCTTTAGACTCATCTTCTATTAGTTGTTTAATTAAATCCCAATTAAAACCCTTTCTTTTTAAGAAATCTATCTTCTTATTATCTCTTATTGTTATCTTCTCTCCTTTATATTTCTTCTCATAAACTCTTCTTAACACATCATACTCATCCTCCACAAGTTCATCAACTTTCTTTTCTGCTAAGTCTCTATTTACTCCCTTAGACATTAGTTCTGAGATCAATACTCTTTTTCCTCTTGGTTTATTCTTAATTCTTGAGGATATGAATTGAAAAGCAAATTCTTCATCATCTAGATAACCATACTCTTTTAGCTTAGTTATTATTTCATTAAATATCTCCTGTAGTTGCTCATCCTGGATATCTTTGTACCAAGTCCCCTTCTTTTTTATTGAAAGAGTTCTTAGGTAAGTTCTCATCTGGGATTCTGTTTTAATCGCCCTTGATATGTATGACATTGCTCTTTGTGCAAAACGATTCTTTAGTTCATTTACAAGAATTTCTTCCAGCTCTTCTTCCTCTATTTCTCTGCCTTGATATATTCCAAATTTTGCAACAGCATCAAGAGATAGTCCACAAAAAAATTCTTCATCTATATATAGATTAACCCTGGAAGGATCCTTCTTTTGCGAAGAAAGTTGTGTTACTTTCATTATTTAATTGCAGCTTTTACCTCTTTTACAATCTTTTCCCTTAACTTCTTGTCTTCTCTTAAGGTCTCTGATGCAGCTTCCTTACCCTGGCCAAGTTGAAGATCTCCATAGTTGTACCAGGAACCTTTCTTTTCTACAATGCCAACATCTAGAGCAGCATCTACGATGCTACTCTCTTTGTCTATTCCCATTGGATAGATCATGTCAAAAGTAGCTTCCTTGAAAGGAGGTGCCACCTTGTTCTTCGCAACTTTAACCTTTCTGGTATGTCCTATTATCTTTCCATCTTTAAGAATTTTATCTTTCTGTCTAATATCTAATCTTACTGAAGAATAGAACTTAAGAGCATTTCCACCAGTTGTAGTTTCGGGGTTTCCAAACATAATTCCAATTTTCATTCTTAACTGATTTATAAAGATGACTATTGTCCCTGTCTTACTTGTTATTGCAGTAATTTTTCTTAGTGCTTGTGACATTAATCTTGCTTGAAGACCCATGTGACTGTCTCCCATATCTCCCTCTATCTCTGCCCTTGGTGTAAGTGCAGCAACAGAGTCTACAACTATTACTCCAAATGCCGCAGATCTTACTAATGTTTCTAATATTTCTAATGCTTGTTCTCCAAAATCTGGTTGAGAGATATAAAGGTCATCTAGTTCAAGACCAATGTTTTTTGCATATGTAGGATCAAATGCATGCTCTGCATCTATTAGTGCAACTGCCTCTCCCTTCTTTTGAGCTTCAGACATTATGTGTAAAGCAAGAGTTGTTTTTCCTGAAGATTCTGGTCCATATATCTCTATGATTCTTCCCTTAGGAATACCCCCTACTCCCAAAGCAACATCTAGAGAGAGAGCTCCTGTAGGAATTACCTCTACATCTATCTTCTTGTCTCCTCCTAGTTTCATAATTGATCCCTTACCGAACTGCTTTTCTATCTGGGACACTGCCATCTCTATAGCTTTATTCTTAGGGGATTCTGTACTCTTGCTTTTTGTTGAAGTAGAGGTCGTTTTTTTCTTTTTAACTGTTGTCATTTTTCATTATTAAAAAATTTAAGATACTACTTAGAATAACAGAGTAAAACTATTTGGTCAAAAGAAAAAAGTAGTCGTTTAATTAACCGATAATATTTCCTATATTACCAAGTTTTCTAGGACCTCACTTAAATTCTGGATAAAAGCATCTCTCAATTCTTTTTTCTCTCTTATATACCTAGCGATCTCTATTTGGACAGATGGGACTCTAAGTTCAGAAGCAGAAAAGAAGGCTAGACTTTCCTGAGGTCCTTCTGGAAGTCTAAAGATTGGAATATTAGAACCTCTTAAAGCACGCTTTGGTAATCCCTCCTTAACCTTCTTAGACAGCTCTATTGAATTAAAAAATTTACTAGGGTAATAAATAGCAATGTCATAATTATTACCATCCTTTAGTCCGTGGATATCTATAAAATATTTAATGTTTTCCTTCTCTACAATTGCCCTTATTTCTTTTTTGTAGGGATTACTTTTTTCTTTATGGTAGTTGTAGTCCATGTCAGATTCATCTGTAAGAACAACTCCAAAAGATTTTGTCTTTTTACAAACCTCTTCCACAATTATATCTGTCAAAGGTTCACCTATTTTGTATGCCATGCTTAATCTAGGTCTTCTATGTGCATACACATGAGGTGCTGAAAGAAGGATTGGTTTAGAACCTATGATTGTTTTAAAAGTTTTAGGATTCATTATATATAAATTAACATATATACGGGATTAGTTCCAAATCCTGTAGAAGATATCTATTCCTTAACAACATCCAGAAGATTTGGTTGGTCACCTTCTTCAACCTGTCCACCCTCTTCTTTAACTTTATCTATCTTTCTAACTAGTTGATTAAATCTAGTAGTATTAACAGTGTCATATTGTTTTTGTAATGAAGATATCCTATCTCCGATTTTGTAAAATTCTCCAGAAAAATTGTCAAACTCCTTTTCAAATGCTTTTACATGACCAATAATGTTGTAGATATTCTTCTGGACCCTGAAGTTCTCGTAGGATTGCCTTATCATTCTAAGAATCGCTGTAAAACTAAATGGCCCTGCCAATATAACTTTACTCTCCATCGCCTCCTGCGAGAGATCTGGCATCTTGTCATATATATAGGAAAAGATCATTTCATTAGGTATAAACAAAATAACAAAGTCCACCGTCTTATCTTCTGGATTAATATAATCTCTTGAGGTAACCTGTTTAATCTTTTCCTTAACATCTCTTTCAAAATCTTTCATATACTTCTTCTTCATACCATTATCATCTGTCTCAGACATCTTTTGAAGATTTGCATAAGGAAATTTAGAATCTACATTTATTCTAGTCCCATCTGGTAGAAATACCGCAAAGTCAGGACGGGTCTTTGAACCTTCTTGTTGTTTGTTAAATTCATAATCCACACCTCTTACAAAACCTGCCATTTTAAGAAGGTCATCTGCAACTCTCTCTCCAAATTGGCCTCTTACTTGGTTATCTGAAAGAACATTCTTTAGATTCTCCGTATTTACGGACAATTGCTCCGTTATTTTTCTACTCTCTTCTACAGAACTTTTCAAAGTAGCATACGAATCTATTCTCTCTTTCTCTGCCTCCTTAAGATAGTCGTCCATACTCTTTACCATTCGCTCTATCTCTTTTCTCTTGTTCTCTAAGTCTATTCTGGATTGCTTCGTTTCTGAACTTAGAGATTCCCTAGCAGTTCTGACAAGATATTCATTTGCTTCCATTAAGGCCTTAGGAACTATATCTTCCAACCTCTGTTCAATTGTTTCTGTAATATCCTCGCTACTTGCTTGTTGTCCTTTCTTTAGAAAATAAAAGAGACCAACTCCAAGCAAAATTCCTCCGACTAAAGCTATTATTACTTCAAGCATAATGATAATATCTGTAATGTTATATATGATATTATAGAGGAAACATGAAAAAGAAACTATCTAGCACCCAGACCATCTTTGTTAAAAATCTTTTCCTCACTACAATCCTTGGAGGAATTATTGGGGTATTAAATTACCTCTTTAATATTTTTGTAGCTAGGTATACTGACCAAGAAATCTTCAGCACTTTTAGTGCGGCTTTGGGGTTAATATATTTAGTCCAGATACCTGCAACAGCCATACAGTCAGTTGTAACAAAAGAAGTTGCAAGAAACAGAGGTAGAAATCTTAATCATTACAAATGGTATTCATTGGGGATATTTTCAATCCTAGGGGTAATATTCTCTACCCTATTCTTCTTGGCTAGGGGAAGTATTGCAGATTTAGCAAATATTGATACCGAGATTGTTCTCTACCTAGCAATTACATTATTCTTTGCATTCACTAGCCCAATTGGGAAAGGATTTCTTCTTGGGAAAGAGAGAATTGGAACTGTTAATCTTATTCTTTTATTAGAAACAATCTTAAAGTTTGGAATGGGTGCTTTGGCTATAAATATGGGGGGATCTGTTCCCTTGCTAATTCTTGCCAACTCCGTGCCAGCAATGTTAACAACGATAGTTATACTCCCGCTTATTAAGTTTAAGAAAGAGGATGGGATTGAAAAGAGAGATACTCTTAAGATTAATTACAGAGAGTTAATATTAATAACCTTCTCTTTCCTTTTTCTTAATGGGCCATTTATGTTAAGTATGCCTTTAGTGAATCCCGAATTTAGAGCAGAGTTTTCAGCAATCTCTATACTTGGGAAACTTGTTTATTTTGCCTCTGTTCTAACTTCCTCTGTATTGTTTGCTAGATTAACAAATGAATCTGAGGAGAGGAGTCAGAAGAAGAGTTTGCTAATATCTCTACTATTATCAATATCTATTGGGTCATTTATATCTATAATATTCTTCCTCTTTAAGGATTTAATAGTTAACTTAACTGTTGGGGAACAATATTCCATGATAACTCCTTACATTGGAGGCTTTGGCCTTACTATGACGGCTTTTGCATTTGTATATATGTCTGCTAACTACTTTATATCTAGGGAAGATTACAAATACTTTTTGATTCCTTTCATTGGGACAGTTATGCAGATTGCTTCTTTCATATTTAGGAATGAGAATTTAGATATGGTGATGTTAAACCAAACAGTTGTTTATGGTTTTATGGCTATAGCTACAACAATATATTTATTACTTAAGTTAAGAAAGATTAAGAATGGGGAAGAAGAAAGAGAAAAAGTGGGAGAATATTAAAAAAGAATTTAAAGAGTTTGCATTTCGAGAAGCAACTTTTGGAGCAGCTATTGGTATTATTATTGGTGCTGCGATTAAAGATGTAATAAACTCACTTGTAACAGACATCCTTACTCCTCCTATCAGTTATGTTACATCTGGTATAGATTTTACCAATCTGTATTTGGCACTAGGTCCTGAGAAGTATGAATCCCTTGCTGCTGCACAAGAGGCAGGTGCTGTGGTAATTCGTTATGGTAATTTTCTAAATGAATTTATATCATTCTTAATCACTGCTATTATCCTCTTCATTCTTACTTACCAGACAACAAAACTACTAAGTAAAGCTAAGAAAGACAAAGAGGAAGCAGAGAAGAAGTAAAGAAAGAGATTGAGAAAATGGACGATGATGGATTTGAACCAACGGCCTCTACAATGTGAATGTAGTGCTCTAACCAGCTGAGCTAATCGTCCTTATCTGAGGCTCTGTCTTGGGGGATAGTTTGTAGATACTGGAGGCTGAGATGGGTTTTGCATTGGTTGCTGGTAATTATTCACTTGAGGGCTTTGATCTTGAAATGGGGGTGTTGGCTGAGGTTGAATCTCAGGCTGCTCTTCTTTAATCTTAACTTCTACTTCTTTCTTAGCGGCAATAACATCTCCTTCTTCATCCTTTGGCTTGGAGGGTGTCTCTTCATTAATTCTCCTCCATATTAGTAAGAACCCTATTAATAGTATTGGGAAGAGAATTGCAACAATAATGTCTCTAGTTACTAAACCTGCTATTAAGGCTAGGATTAACCCTCCTATAGCAATAGCTACAATTCTACCAACTGTCATATTTTAATAATATAAAGAATTTATAGTATCTAACTACTACATTCTACACACTCTAAAAGGAGTTGACAATAAATTGGGATTGAGGAACTTGTTATAACTCTGTAACAATTCTAACACCTGTTAGGTCTTTAAGATCAGCCTCTTCTCCTAAAACTGACTCTACAAAGGCCCTATTTAACCTCTCTTGCTCTTCAGAGATTGGTTCAAAATAAGGCTCTTCTATTTTACTTAATTTCTGTGCTGCAAGTGGATATTTGTGAGCAAATAGTGACATATCTGTCTCTCCAATTAGGGTTAAAATTCAATTTGATTAAAAATAGATATAATAGTACAATTTCAACACTATACTTATAAATATGAAGAAAAAAGATCCTAATATTAAGATAAGAAAAGCCACATTGATATCTGGTATCTCCCTGATACTAGGGTTCCTCTTCGATTATTTCTTCTATGATAAGCTTCCTGGGGTTGCCTTTCCTTTGTATATTCTCTTAATTCTGTTGAGTCTCTTTACTATCGCACATTTCCTAAAAAGGAAAGTAGATAAACGAATAACTTTGCTTTCAATTCCACTAATTTTCTTTAGTACAATGGTTTTTGTCCACACCAGTCCCCTTCTTACATTATTAAATATCCTCGTTTCTCTCTTTCTTTTGCTATTAATCGCCAAGACATTATATGGTAGAAAAATAAAAAGCTTTTTAATAAAAGACTATATAGGAACATTATTTCTTCCACTCAACTTTATTCCTCAACTATTTGGCACCTTATCTGAATTCTTTTCCTCACTCAACATTAATAAAGATCAAAAGGTTTTTTCTCAGATTATAAAAGGTATTGTCATAACCATTCCTATAATATTGGTCTTCACATTACTCTTCTCTTCTGCTGATTTAGTTTTCCAAAAATATGTTTCAGACTTGTTTACCATCGATATAAAGCCAGAGATATTCTTCAGATTTATCTTAATTTTAATTGTTACCTTTATTTTTATTGGTGCCTACTCATATATTTTCCAGGAATCTAAACAACATAAAACCATTAAACAAGAAAAGAAAAAATATATAATTGGGAATATAGAGAGCTCAGTTATTTTAGGTTCTATTAATATTCTATTTCTTCTGTTTATTCTTGTACAACTAACTTATCTCTTTGGAGGGGAAAATAATATTTCTGCACAAGGTTTTACTTATGCTGAATATGCAAGGAAAGGGTTTTTTGAATTAATAATGGTAGCGGTTATTTCCTTGTTATTGCTTTTAGTTATTGAAAAATATATTGTTAAATGGGAAGAGAAACATATTCCATGGTTTAAAATATTAAGTACAGCTATGATCCTTGAGGTAATTGTAATCATGATTTCAGCTTTTATGAGATTATTGTTGTATGAGAAAGCCTATGGTTTTACAACATTAAGGTTGTATAGTCACTCATTTTTAATTTTATTAGCTGTTATCTTTTGCTTGTTAATATACAAAATCTATCAGAACAAAACAGAAAGTGTTTTTGCTTTTCAAATCTTCGTTTCGGCGTTTATATTTTTGGCAGGAATGAATTTTCTTAATCCAGACCAGTTTATTGCTCAACAAAATATAAAGAGATTTTCTAATACAGAGAATCTAGATGTTTATTACTTAGCTAATCTTTCTGATGATGCTATTCCAGAGATTGTTAAAGCATTAGATACATTGCAAGACGAAGAGTCTAAAAACCATCTTGGGGGTAGATTGTACTTGCGTTCTCAGGAGAATAATGATTCTGAGAATTGGCAATCTTTTAATATATCTAGGACACGAGCAAGGGAAATTTTAGATTCCGAAGAAGAAAGGTTGAAGCAGTATAGGGGCTATTACGAATATGATTATATTGAACAGTTTTGAAATTAGAAATAAGGTTAGTTTTTTGTTGTCTCTTTAGTAGGGAAAAAATAATGAAACCAAATAATCCAACAAAACCATGTTAAATCTAACAGATTTTCTGTTTGGAAATATCTAATCCCTAGGAAACTAAGAAAGCCTAAGAATCCTAACATCCAGTTTTTCCTTACTTTTCTTTCCATATTATTAAATTATCTATTAAAATTATATATAAGATTATAGATGTATAAGAAGGAAAATACAATTAAATAGAGTAATGGTGGGCGATATAGGACTCGAACCTATGACCCTCTCGGTGTAAACGAGATGCTCTAACCAGCTGAGCTAATCGCCCTTACATATGCCGAGGACAGGAGTTGAACC
>NPIE01004314.1_pt1 | contig 18345 bp, 15 predicted proteins | sample 8637661 | NCBI WGS metagenome assembly NPIE01 (sample SAMN07420842, study PRJNA396082) | bioreactor metagenome | isolation source: sample BA12 brine-fed electro-methanogenic bioreactor BA | place: Japan: Kochi | collected 2016-12-09
GGCGGGGTTTTGTCGGCGACTTCGAGGTATTTCGCGAGGAGGTTTATCTGGCATTCGATGTCGTGTTTCTGGACGAGGCCTATCGGGCTGTGGATGTATCTCACCGGAGCGGAAATGGCCGCTACACGGACGCCTCCCGCCGATGTTTCGATGGAGGTGGCGTTGGTTGTGCCCGCATTTTTCACCATAAGCTGGCATGCGATGCCGTTTTCCTCGGCGATTTGGGCGAGGTAATCGACCAATGCCCTGTCCGCGATAAGAGCGCGGTCGGTGATTCGAAGTTCGGCGCCGTTGTTCTGGGTTGCCAGACGTTTCCGCGTGGGGACTCCGGGGAGATCGTTGGCCACGGTGCCTTCGAGGGCTATGGCGATGTCGGGTTTTATCGTGAATGCCGCGCATCCGGCGCCGCGAAGGCCGCGTTCTTCCTGCACAGCCGCCACGAGATATAGATCGCAGGCGATTTTCTTCGCTTTTTTTATTGCTTCGAGGATCACGAAAAGGCCGAGGCGGTCGTCGAAAGCTTTGCCTATAAAGGCGGGGCCTAAATCTTCGAGCTTGCTGTCGAAGGTTACGATGTCGCCTATCTTGACTTTGGATTGAACCTCATCCCCGGGCAGACCGAGGTCGATGAAAGCGTCCTCGATGGGGACGGCTCTGTCGCGGTCGGCGTTTTTATCGAGCAGATGGGGCGGAACAGCGCCTACGACCCCTTTCAAATCCTCGGTGCCGTGGACGATGACACGTTGAGCGTAGAAAACCCGCGGGTCGATGCCGCCGAGGGGGGTAACTTGAATGAAACCCTCGTCATCGACGTAATTTACGATGAAGCCGACCTCGTCGGTGTGGGCGTCCAGAGCGATTTTGGGGCCTTCTCCGCCCACATGGACGATCAAGTTGCCCACATTATCGAACCATGCCTCTTTGGCGATGGATTTCGATTCGCGCTTGAAAATCTCCGCGACCGCCCGTTCGTGCCCGGAAACGCCGGGGGTGTTGCACAGCTCTTCTAACAGTTTCCAGTTCATATTTCCTCCGTTATGGATTCACGATGGATATTTTTCCGATGTATTCGTCGGTTTCGACCTGAATTTTGTATATGTATATTCCAGTCGAAAGCCTTTCTCCGCGCATATTTGCCGGTCGCCATGCGATAGCGCCGTCTCTGGTGAGGTGCAGGCCTTTGCTCGCGGCGTCTTCCATATAATATACAAGGTCTCCGGCGGATGTCCAGAGATAAAGGGCGATTTGGCTATTTTCCGTCAGGGAATATGGAAAATAGATGAATTCGTTTTCGAGGCTGTAGCGGAAGGGGTTTGGGTATGGCGGCTCTTCGAGGGTGTGGAACATATCGACCTTCGCGTTGACCGCCGGGCCGATGAGCAAATCGCCTAGATTGGCCGGCATTATGTGTTGGCGGGCGAGGTTGCCGATGCTTGCTACTACGGCATCATAGCGCCACAGGCCGGAGAGGGTGTCCGGAGTTTGAAAGATGTTCAAACTGGTGTCCGGAGTGTCGGAAAACTGATGGGGCGGCAGGCCGTGGAGTATTGCCGACAGGGTGTCTCCGCCGGATAGTTCCGCCCATCCGCCGCCGGTGTGGTTGGGCGGCAGACCGAATTGGCCTGTCAGGTCGATGTAAACCGCACTCCCGCCGCCGGGGAGGGTTTCCGGAATTTCCGTCCGGTCGATTAGGACTGGTTCGGGCATCAGTTCGGCGTCGTCGTAGCCCCAGCCTCCGTAGTTATCGCCTACGAAGAGATTCCACCGCGCAAAATCGCCGTATAGATCGGTCAGAGAGATGCCCACGGAATCTGCCCAGTTGTCGAGGGCCATGTAAACATTCGACGAGGGTATCCGCTCCCAGATGTCTATGATAGCGTGGTCTCCGTAATTTTTCGCGATGTAGAGGGGAAGGAGAACCGTGCCGTAAATTCTGCCCGAAGGCGTGTCGTCGTTGAGGGCTGTGGAGGGATACTCCTGAAAATAATCGAGATACGAGAGGTAATCGTCGATTTCCGGAAAGTTGAGTTCCTCGGACCATACAGCCGTGGCTTCCATCCACCAAACCCACGTCGTTGCAGTGCCGTAGGCGAAATGGATGACGTGAAAAAATTCGTGAGCGCAGGTTACGGCGAGGGCTTCGAATTCTCTGCCGTTGTATGACGGGAAGTCAGCGAAATCATTATCGATAGTCAGGTATGCCGATGTTGTGCCGTTTGGAAGGGTGCTGTCGGCGTAGGTCATGCCGTAGAGGCCGGCGCGCATGTTCACGAAATATATGTCCGTGCGGTCGTTCCCGCCCCTGCCGTTGTCGGGGATAGGAGGTCTCGCGCCGAGGGAATCGACCAGCATGGCGCGGGTTTTTTCGAGATACTCCGCCGCGAGTTCCGCCCAGTCGGGGAATCCGCTGGCGTCGCTGTCTGTTGGGTCGATGCCGTTTATTTCGTCCTCGGATGTAAGATTATACCAGATTCGGAAATTGCCGCATTCGGAGTCGTAATAATGGGCGAGGGTGGGGCGTTCGGAGATAAGGGAGGCGCGGGTTCGAGCGACTTCGGGCAGGCCGCAGATTATTGCCATTGCACTCCCTGCGATTATCAGGGCGATTATGTATGCCGAGAGTCTCATTTTGACCGCTTTTCGCCGTTTTTATTATAGAAATAGTCGTCTATTTGTTCCATGATGTCGTCGGGAACTGACCTCTCGAAGGGGATTTGGCGGGCATTGGCTATTTCGCTGACGAATTTCATGGCTATGTTTGCTATGGAGCGAAGAGAGTTTTCGTCAACATTGCGCAGGTCGTCGTCGCTGGAATGTCCCAGGCTTGCGCCCAGGCCCATTCTGCCGAAACTGATTGCGGGGATTCCCTCCCACGCGAAGGGCATGTTGTCGCTTGAATATATCCCCCGCGAGACGCGTAAGCCCATACCTGTCAATTTATTGCGCGAGTCGATATAGGTTGCGAGTTCGTTCCCGCCGGTGATTATCGCCTTGTCCTCGCCGAAAATGTCGCCCCCCATGTCGAGGTTGACCATCAGGCGAATGTTTTCGAGGTCGTCCTTATGGGCGCGGACGTATTCACGGCTTCCGAGAAGGCCCAGCTCCTCGCTTCCGAAGAAGATGAACCGGAGGGTGCGTCGGGGTTTTTCCTTTGCGAAATGGCCGATTAGCCCGAGCATTTCGACACAGCCCGCACCGTTATCGACCGCGCCGGGGGAGCTGGCTACGCTGTCCGCGTGAGCGCCGATGACGATTTCCTCGTCCTCGATTTCACCGGGGATTACCGCGACGAGATTATGGCTGGTGCCCTCGAAATCTTCCTGCTCGAGGGTAAGGCGAATTTTTTCCTTCGCCGAGATTATCTTCAGCGCGGCCTCGTAGCTTATCACGGCGGAGGGAATTTTGCCGAATTTATATACGAGAGATTCTTTTACGATAGGATACCCCGGCGTTTTCCCCGGCTCGTTGATGAGCATAAAAGCCGCAGGGTTAAGGCGTTTGAGGTTGCGGTAGATGTCGTAGGTCATCCGTTTGTGAATCAGGAGGATTTCGCCCTCGGCGGTGTCCATGTTCTCGAGGTTGGGAATCTCGACGTAGCGGGCTTTTGCGGTTACATCCACCGAGCCGGTAAGGCCTATGGGGTTAGCTTTGAAGCTTTGGGGCGGGTCTGACAAAATCTCCGCTTGGCCGGTTCCGAACCGGAAAGTGCGCACCTGAAAGGGTTCGAGATGAGTTTCGATGCCTCTCGATTTTACTTCTTCCGCGAGAATCTCAAAAACTTTCATCTCTTCAGGGGTGCCGCCGACTCGCTCGAAAGCTATTCTTTTCAATGTTTTGAGCATAATTTCCGCCTTTAAACTCCAGAACTGCCGAACCCTCCGGAGCTTCGAGGGGTTTCGGACAGGCCCTTTACGATTTGGTAAACCGGCTGTTCGACCTTGCTGATGAGCATCTGGGCGATTCTGTCGCCGTCGCTTATCTGGAAAGGTTCGTCGCCGAGGTTAATCATGATGATTTTCACTTCCCCACGGTAATCGGCGTCGATTGTGCCGGGGGTGTTCACTAAAGTAACTCCGTGCTTAATCGCCAGCCCGCTTCTTGGGCGGATTTGGCCTTCGTATCCCGGGGGTATTTCAAGCGCGATTCCGGTGGGAACAAGCGTTCTTTTACCGGGGTTCAACATTACAGGCGAATCGAGGCAGGCTCTCAAATCCGCTCCGGCGGCGCTCGCGCTCATAAACTCCGGAGCCTGAGCGCCATCGCGAAGAAGCTGAACTTTTATTATTGGCGCAGAAATCATACCATTTCCTCGAATTTCAGCCAGCCCGGGCAGGTTTTTTTGTTGACGGGACCGACAGCTATTCCGGTCAAACTCTCGGGATTGAAGATATCTTCGGCCAGTCTGCGAACATCATCCGCTGTAACTTTGCGAAGCTTTTCGATACTTTCCTCGACCGTGATAAAACGATTTAACTGAAGTTCGTTTTCGGCGAGACGGGCGAGCATCGAATTCACGGAATCCTTTTGCAGAAGGAGTCTTCCGCATAAGCCGTCAACCGTTTCCTTAAGGATCGCGTTGTCGATTAATCCTCCGGCGAGGTCGTCCATTATATTACGAAATATATCGAAAAACTTGCCAACCGATTTTGACTCGAAAGCGCCAAAAACGCCCCATAGACCGCAGTCCTGAAAATATTCGGCGAAGGAATGGACATCGTAGCCAATGCCTTCCTCCTCGCGAACCCGGTTGAAAAGCAGGCTGGAAGCGCCTATGCCGAGAATTTTATTGAGCACCGCGAAGGGGTATCGCCGTTCGTCCTCGAAGGCGAAGAGTCCGCCGCCTACAATGACATTCACCTGTGCGGACCGTTTTTTCAGCAGGCTCAAAGTGCCCGTATTATTCATTTTCGGTGTAGTCCTGCCGTTTTTCGAGGGCTTGGCCGGAAGGTTGACATACTTCTCCGCAAGTTCGCAAAGCTTTTGATGATCGACCTTTCCCGCCGCCGCGACCACGGTCTTTTCCGCTACGTAATATCGGCTGAGAAACTCGATGACATCGGTGCGGGAGGTTGATTTTATTCCGTCGGTGCTTCCAAGAATAGATTTTCCGAGGGGATGATCGCCGAATAAGAGGGTCGGGAAAAGCTCCATGGCCGTTTCCTGGGGTGAGTCGTCGATCTCGGCCATTTCCTCGAGAACTACTTGCTTTTCGCGGTGAAAGGCGTCTTCGTCGATGCGGGAATGGGCAATCATGTCGCCGATGATGTCGAGGGCGAGGGGAAGCTCTTTCGCTGGGACATAGGCGTAGTAGCAGGTTTCCTCGCGGGCGGTGTAGGCGTCCCCCGAACCGCCGATGTGCTCGAGTTCCCGAGCTATCTGAAGAGCGGTGCGGGTCTCTGTGCCTTTGAACATAAGGTGTTCCACGAAATGGGCCATGCCGTCTTTGCCCGGCGGGTCGTCCCTGGAGCCGACGTCCATCCATACTCCGACAGCAACCCCCGCCCGTCCGGCAAGGGGCAAGGAGAGGACGGTAACTCCGTTGGGCAAAACCGTTTTTGTGTAGCTTCTAATCATAATCTTTAAGTGTAAACGTGCAAAGGGACAATGTCAATTAGTTTTAGTTAACAACTGCCGTGCCGCTTTAATCGATGAGTTTCGGGATGGGTTGCGCGGTTGATGAAAAATGGCCGGTATCGCCCGAGTGGCTTATATAAGTGAATTTATCCTGGCCGAGGGTGATGAAAACAGCGCCATCTCGGTCGGTTCGCAGGATAGTGCTTCCGGTTTGCTCGTAGTCATCCAGAACGCGGTCCGCGGGATGGCCGAAACGGTTTTTCGCGCCGACGCAGATAACAGAGAGCAGTGGCGTGGTTTCTTCGAGCAAAGCACTGCCGGTGCTGTATTTGCTTCCATGATGAGGCACTTTCACGATGTCGCATTCGATGTCGGCGATTTCCGCGATTTTGTTTTCGGTGGGGATTCCGATATCTCCGGGGAAGAAGGCCTGAGATTCGCCATAGTTCAGCATTAGGACGATGGAACCCTCGTTCGGGCCGATGAGGAGAGAGCCTGCCGATGATACCGAATTGGTGTCCGGCCAGAGGACGGCGAATTCTGGAAAGCCGGGAATGGTGTCGCCAAAGGAGAGCAGTTCCACGGGAGTTCCGACGGAATCGGCATGCTCGATGAAGCGACGGTTGAGGTTGCTGGTGAAGGTCAAGTATGGCATATAAATTACGCCGAATTCGAAATCCGGCTGAAGGTCGCGCAGGCCGCCGATGTGGTCGGCATCGGTGTGCGAGACGACTATGGCGTCGATTTTTTCGAGGCCGCGGGCCTGAAGATACGGCGTGACGCTGAAATGGGTGCCTCCCGGCGGACCCCCGTCGATAAGCATCTCCCGGCCGTCGGCGAATTCCACGAGGATACAGTCTCCTTGACCGACATCGAAGAAAGTGATGCGAACATCCTCGCGAATCTGTTCGACGGAGGTGATATGCCCGATTACAAGAGTCAAGCCCATGACGACAAGATAAGTTATTGGCCCTAAGAACTTTATCTTAAGCCTTTGCAGGAGAAAAGGCGCGGAGACCATAACGGTGTAATATCCGAAAATCCATGAAAGAGCAGGATGGGGAAAAGCAAGATACGCGAAAGGCAGATCGGCAAAAAACTTGACTACATTGAGCAAATATACACGTAATAGAACCCAGTCCGCCGCGAGGAAAAGGCTGGAAATTTGTGGAACAATAGACTGAAAAATGGCCGCCAGAAGGCCGTAGCCGATGATCATCCCCAGGGGCGGAAGGACTACGAGATTTGCGATGGGGCCTATAAGCTGGAACCGGTGGAAATGCCACGCCACAAGGGGCGCGGTGCCCAAAGTCGCCGCCAGAGATACCAGGAAGGGAGAGACTACCCATTTACCAACGAAATCCTGTTTGGAAAGCCGCTCCGGAAGCCAGTTCTGGAATTTCGGAAGGAGGTAGCCTATTCCCAAAGTCGCGCCGAAACTGAGCTGGAAGCCGATATCATAAAGCCATACCGGTTTGACCGCCAGCAGAATCGCACCAGCCGCGCCTATAGAGTTCAATAGGTTTGCGGGTCGGTTGAGGGACGCGCCTATGATTATTATCGAAAACATGAACCCTGCGCGAAGCACCGAGGGCCTGCCGCCGACTAATCCCGCGAAAATCACAAGCAGGGAGATTGTCAGAACCGCGCTGAGGGAGCGCGGAAGGCGGATTATCGACGCGAAAAGAAGCCACGCCATCCCGGCGATAATGCCGACGTGAAGCCCGCTGACCGCGAGAATATGCACTGTGCCGGAATCGGCGAAGGCGTCGCGGACATCCTTGGGAAGTTTGCGCCCGAGACCGAGCATAAGGCCTTTTAGAAGGGCCGACGAGTCCCCATGGAGGTTGGCGTCTATTGTTGCCTCGATGTGGTTGCGAAGGGGGTTCACTATTTTCGACAGGAAGAAACTACCGCCGGACTTTTTCAGCACACGGACGTTCGTGTCCCGGTAAACGAAGGCTATGGCGCGGATTCCGGAGGATTCGAGGGACTTTTTGAAATCGTAGGCGTAAGGGTTCGAAGCGCTTCGGGGTTCCTGAAGGTCGGCGTCGATGGCGATGTAGTTGCCGTAGGAAAGCGGGCTCGCCTGATACAGATAAATACGGGCTTTCCCGCTGAGGGAGACGGTTGTGTCCCGCACGTCGGCCGAATCGACCTCGATTTCGAACCTCTGGCGGTCCTCCGTAAACTCGATTTCGCCGGAAATCCTGCCGTAGAGCCGCGCTTCTTCGCCTGTCAGATGGCTGACGTCATCGGCGTCGATCTTGCTGAAATCCACGAATCTGTAGCCTCCAAAGGAAATGAGGGCGATCGCGAAAAGGACGAAACCGAAAAATCGGGTATTGGTGGTTTTAAGCGATGTCAGAATTATCGCGGAGATGGATGAGGCCAGAGCGAGGACTGAGAAAACAAGAATGCCGTTGCCTTCCGGCAGGTGAATATACTTCGCCAACGCCACACCGAGGGCGATGCCGGCAAAGGCTATTAGAAAAGGAGTTGGAGGATTTTTGTCAAGTCTCACGATAGGCCTAAGCGGTCGCGAACCTCCGGTAGGATGAAAATTCCCTCGAGCTTTTCGCTCTCCGTCGCAAGTTCGGCGGACAGGAGTTCGATTTTGGACGAGTCGGACAGGGACTTGTTTATAAGGATAACCTTGCCGTCGTGAATTCGGCATAGGCCGCCGGAAATGGTGCCCATCTTCTCGTAACGGATTTCGATGCCGATTTTTTCGGCGAGTTCTTCCAGAGCTTGTAATAATTGTTCGCGTCGCATACTGCTCGATTCTTTTTTCGTCGATAAATGCGCTTAATTATAATACTTGAGATAGCAATTTCGCAAGGTATTTTTGGCAGGACGATTGCAGAAAATGGTTTGCATTTGAAATTTCGATACCTATATTTAAGGTTCGATTTTAACTAAATGACCAACAGGTCATATAAATGAAGGAGTAGAGATGGTTCCTCAGAATTTGAAATTCACCAAAGAGCACGAATGGGCCAAGGTCGATGGCAACGTCGTAACCATGGGCGTTTCCGATTTTGCTCAGAGCGAACTTGGCGACGTGGTTTTCGTCGAATTGCCCGCAGTGGGCGATGAAGTTACCCAGTTCGAGTCCATGGGCACTGTCGAGGCAGTGAAGGCGGTAACCGATTTTTACGCCCCGGTTTCCGGCGAGGTTATCGAGGTCAATGAAACCCTCGAAGACACCCCCGAGATAGTGAATCAGGAGCCTTACGAGGGCGGCTGGTTCGTCAAAATCAAGATGTCCGACCCTTCGCAGTTGGACAATCTGCTTTCCGCGAAGGATTACGCGGAATTAGTAGAATAGGATAGCCATGGGATACATACCGAACACGCCCGAAGACCGCAAAGCGATGCTGTCGGCGATGGGGTATTCCTCTTTCGAGGAGCTTCTTCGTTCCGCGGTTCCGGACGAATTGCTCTGCCAGAGAAGCCCCAAGCTTCCGGAGCCTCTCAGCGAGATGGAAGGCCTGGCCGAAGCATGGGCTCTCTCCGCTACCAACGCCGACTCCGCTTCCTTCATAAGTTTCCTCGGCGCGGGGGCTTACGACCATTACATTCCCGCCGCGGTGGGACATATCACATCCCGGCCGGAGTTCGCTACGGCATATACACCGTATCAGGCGGAGGTTTCCCAGGGGACATTGCAGGCTATTTTTGAGTTTCAGTCCCTAATCGCCCGGCTTACCGGCATGGATGTAGCAAATGCCAGCATGTATGACGGCCCCACCGCCCTCGCGGAAGCTGTCCTGATGGCGGTTGGCGAGAAGAGGCGCGAGAGAATCCTCGTTCCGGAACATCTTCATCCTCACTACCTGAAAGTTCTTAAAACTTATACTCATCCCACCGGAATAGAGCTTATCACTGTTCCGGCCAGGGGCGGAGTTACGGATTACGGCAAACTCGCCGAGATGGCCGATGACACAATCGCCGCTGGGGTTATTCAGAACCCGAATTTCGCGGGATGTATCGAGGATGGTTTCGCTTTTGCCGAGGCCATCGAGAAATCCGGCGCGGAACTGCTTGCCGTGGCGGATCCTATCTCATTGGGAATGCTGACTCCTCCGGGAGAATACGGCGCGGATATCGCCCTGGGTGAAGCTCAGCCTCTGGGCAATTCCGTCGGCTTCGGAGGGCCGTATATAGGCTTCTTCGGCGCGAGGGAAAAGCATGTGCGCAAGATGCCCGGACGACTTATCGGCGCATCTACGGACGACAAGGGAACCCGCGGTTTCGTGATGACCCTTCAGACCCGCGAACAGCATATTCGCCGGGAAAAGGCCACCAGCAACATCTGCACGAACGAAGCCCTATGCGCCCTCTCTGCAACCGTTTATCTCTCTCTGATGGGAGAAGGCGGATTCAAGGAGATAGCTTCGCAGTGCTATCACAAAGCGCATTATCTGGCAGATAAACTCGCCGAAATCGATGGTGTGGAGATGGTTTACGACGACCCCTTCTTCCGCGAATTCGCGGTGAGACTTTCTATGCCCGCCCGGGAATTCGTCGAGGCGATGGCCGCGAACGGTTTCCTCGCAGGTGTGCCTATGCAGAGATTCTATCCTGAAAAGGAAAACGAATTATTGATAGCTGTTACCGAGAAGAGATCTAAAACCGAGATGGACGATTTCGCCGAGGTTACAGCGGAGGTTCTAAATGCTTAAAAGACACAGATACTTAATACTAATTGCCCTTGCGGTTTCGATTCTTCTGACCGGATGCGGCGGCGGGAAATCCCTTATGGTCGATAGATGGTCGCGGGAGCCTGTCGAGAAGGCATCGCCGGAGATTATGGAATTGCTCGAATCGGCGGGGACGAGAAGCGATTGGCCGAACGCCCATACCGTTACTGTTTACCAGTCGGATTCAAGTTTCTATTATCCCGACGGCAACCAGATATCGGCTTCATATTCGCTGACCAAACTTCTCACGATGAAGGCCACCAAGGATTATACCACAATCCCCATCGGCTATGACACCCAGCAGATGACCATCGATATAATCTATGTCCGCGTGATTTACCCCGATTCCACCGTGGTTACGGTGCGCGACGAGGATATCACCGACGAGACCCTCGAAGGCTATGCCGAGATGGACATTTACTGGTCGAATCTTCGACAGAAAGTTATTCGACTGCCGGAGCTGGAAGTCGGTTGCGGCCTCGAGTTCGCGATTAAAATCGAGACGGTTCAGCCGATGCTCGATGATATGATGGACTACCGTGCGACATTCCAGAGCACCGAGCCGGTTCTCCATTCCGAAGCGATTCTGGTCGTGCCGAGCACGGAAGAAATCCAATGGAAGGTGTTCAACGATCCGGAGAACCGGGTGAGTTTCCGCGAAGAGATAGTCGAGGATTCCCTTCACCTTTTCCACTGGGAGGGCGAAAATTTCCCGATGGCCATCACCGAAGACGGCATGCCTTCGCTTGGACAATTCCTTACAAAAGTTCTCGCTTCGAACATCACATGGGAAGATTACTCGAAGCTCGTGTATGAGCTTTCCGCTCCGAATATGGTTGCCGACGACGCCATCCGCGAAACGGTCGCCGAGTTGGTGAAGGATCAGACAACCGGACTGGACAGCATCCGCGCGATTTTTTACTACACCGCTCAAAACGTCCGCTACATCGGGCTTTCCATGGGCGATAAGGAGGGGATCACCCCTCACGATGTAAAAGAGACATTTGAAGCTCAAGCCGGAGTGTGCAAGGACAAATCCGCTCTGCTGGCAGTGATGCTGGAAGAGGCGGGTTTCGAGTCTTACGTAGCCCTTTCAAATCCGATGGATCACGTGCATAAGGAGATTGCGTCGAATCAGTTCAATCATATGATAGTTGTGGTTTACGACCGTGACGGCAAGGAGTATTGGATGGACCCGACCGACGCCCTGTGTATGGACATGCTTCCGGCATATCATATGACCAAGGCGTCTCTAATATGCAAGCCTGAAGGGGACGACCTGATGTATCATCCGGTTCTTCCGCCGGAAACTCAAGCCGGAAATATCACCGCGGACAGCGAAATTCTGCCCGATGGCACTTTCCGGAGCGTTGTCGAGATTAACGCCATCGGTTTCTACGATCAAGTCCTGCGTCTGATTTTCCAGCAGATGGAGACAGTTCAGCAGGAAAGATTCTGGACACAGATGATAAAGAATGCCGTGCATCCTTCGGCAAAAGTTACCAGTCTAACAGTTACGCCGAACCCCATCGATAATCTCTGGGAGCCTGTTAGCATGAGAATCGAATATGAGATTCCGGACTATGCCATCGTCGCGGGGGATTATCTTCTGGTGAAGTCACCCCTTTCGACTTACGTCTTCGACATGATCGGCCTGCTCCTTTCGCAGACGACAACTCTGACCGAACGGGAATTCCCGCTGAACATTCAGTTCACGATTGGAAGTGAGCTGGAGGAGACAATCAAACTTCCGGGGGGATACAACGCCAAATCATTGCCCAGTCGAATTGTGATGGACGAAGACCCGGCCTCCTTCATGATGGACTACTCCCTGGATGGCGATGTCGTAACTTACGAATCCTCCTTCATGATAAAAATGCCAGTGATTCCCGCAGAGAAATATCCCGACTACCGCAGTGCGGTGAAGCGTATGGAAAATTCCGGCCAGGGAATGATAATACTCTCGAAAGGGGGTGATGCGTAATGAAAAGGATCCTTTTATCGATAATCGCATTATCCATGATGACTTCCGGCCTTTTGGCCGTGCCTTCCAGCGCGGATACGCTTTTGGACGAGGCAACATTCGAGATGGCTGTCAACGCACCAAACCGAGAGGTATATCCTGAAGCCAAATATGTTCGGCTTTGGGGCGAGAAGACCATCGAGCTTCTTCCCGATGGCGGATACACCGTCGAGTGGAGGAACGTTACGCGGGTGTTGACCTTCATGGGCAAAAAGGACATGTCGAACATCAAATACACATACGACACTGATTACGAGGAAATCGACATTTACCGCGCAAGGAGCATTTCACCTACCGGAGATTCGACTTTCAGCATCGTAGTAACCAGCGATAAGGAAATCAACGACATTACGCCTCCGGGTCTTGCAAAGGCTGGTGTTTACGCGAGTCTTCAGCAGAGAGTAATCACCCTTCCCGGCGTGGACGATTCTTCTCTGGTCGATATCGGCGCGAGGATTAGAACTACGGATGTTCCGAAGAAGCCCTTCGGCGGAATCGAGTATCTGGCGGAAGACACGCCTATCGAATATTACAAACTCACTATCATCGTTCCCGAGGGACAGGAGCTTGTATATAAATCCGCCAACGGCGCGCCTGAACCGCGTATCGAAGGAAACGTTTATACCTGGACCATCGAGGATTACGAAGGCTTCGTGCCGGAACCTCAGGGGCCCCGTGGACGCAACGTCTTCCCGGCGGTATATTATTCCACAACTCGAAGCTGGAACCTCGCCGCAGATTATATTCAGAAGAGGGTCGCCCCGAAAGTTCTCGTCGATGAAAGCGTGCAAGCCAAAGCAGACGAGATTGTCGGCGGACTTGCGGGCAGAGATGCCATCGATACTTTAACTTACTGGGTTGCGCGGAACATCGAGTTCATAGATATAACCCTCGGCGATGCCGGATACGTTCCAAATGAAGCATCGACAGTTCTCGAAAACGGCTACGGCGATACCCGTGACAGGGCGGTCCTCTTGGCCGCTTTCCTGAAAGCTAAGGGATTCGAGTCTCAGATAGCCCTCGTTTCGCCGAAGGATGTGCGTATTCAAGAGAGTGTTCCAGCCATCGGGCAGTTTTCGAGATTGCTGGTAACCCTGGACGATCCGCAGACCGGCAAACGTATTTGGTTGTGGACAGAAGACGAATACACTCCCACGGGTTTCCTTCCGGGATACGGCGGAGAAAAGGCCCTCCTCGTTTCGCCCGGCAAAGGCGAACTCACGGAGATTCCAAAGGTCGAACCGGAAGAAAATAACATCGATCTCGACTTCGCAATCGAGATTGGTCAATCTGGGGAGATGTCCGGCACGATGACCGCCGAGTTTTATGGCAATTACGCCATTGATTTCAAGCGCATTTTCCGGGACGCATCGCCGAAAAGGCGTGAACAGCGGATCGAAAGTATGGTTTCAAACCTGGGCGGCGCGAAACTCGATGGCGAAAATGCCTTCGTAATTTCAGGAGTCGATAATCTGGAGGATATTCCGAAACTCACCGTGAATTTCAAAACGGACGAGTTCGCCTTCATTCAGGACGAGATGATGATTTTCAACTTCCCTGAGAATCCTGTCGATTTCGCTCAAAGCCAGATTTCGACGAGTCTGGACGAGCGGGAAGAAGCGCTAGTTCTCGCAACCGCATTCAAAGAGACTTATAACTTTAGAGTAAAATTACCCGAGGATTACAGCCTGGCATGGGTCAGCGAACCGACATCCGTGTCGAACGACTTCGGCACGATGATGGTAAGTTCAACTCGAGACGGCGAAACGGTAAATTACAGCATGACCCTCAAAGTGGACAATTGCTGGGTCGAGCCGGAGAATTATTCCGAGGCGCGAGACCTCATGCGCTCATACCAGTCGCCGAAAAACCGTATGATATTGCTGGAAAGGGAATCCGCAGACGATACCGAAATCGAAGGGGCTGAATAATGGCTAATAGAATAATCGAGAAGACGATTTTCGAGCTTTCCCGGCCGGGAGTTACGGGCGTGAACCTGCCCAAACTCGATGTCCCGGAAGCGAAAAACGATATACCGGAAAAAATGCGCAGAAAGGGCGATATCGGCCTGCCTGAACTGGCGGAAATCGATGTCATGCGCCATTTCGTGCGCCTTTCAAATCTCAATCATCATGTCGATAAGGGGTTCTATCCCCTTGGCAGTTGCACGATGAAATACAATCCGAAAGCCAACGAGACGGCGGCATCGAATAAGGGTTTCACCGACCTGCATCCCCTAACTCAGAGCGATAACGCCTCCGGAGCTATCGAGCTTATGGCGCAGTTGGGGGAGATGCTTTGCGAAATAGTCGGCCACGACGCGATAACCCTCCAGCCGGCGGCGGGCGCCCACGGCGAGTTCGCCGGACTGCTCATAATTCGTGCATACCACGAGAGCCTCGGAAATCCGCGCAAGGAGATCATCCTTCCGGATAGCGCTCATGGCACAAACCCCGCCAGTATAGTGTTCAGCGGATACAAGCCCGTGCAGATTAAGAGCAGGGAAAACGGAATGGTCGATCTGGATCATCTCGCGGAGGCCCTTTCCGAGGACACTGCCGCGCTTATGCTCACCAATCCGAACACCCTGGGCATCTTCGAAAAGGACATCTGCAAAATCTCGAAGATGGTGCACGATGTCGGCGCACAGATGTATATGGACGGCGCCAATCTCAACGCCATGATGGGCTATGTCCGCCCGGGGGATATCGGTTTCGACGTGATGCATTTCAATCTTCACAAGACATTCAGCACGCCCCACGGCGGCGGAGGCCCCGGTTCCGGACCGGTCAGCGTGAAGAAGCATCTCGAACCTTTCCTGCCTGTGCCGGTAGTTGCCAGAGACGGCGAAGGCGCGGCTGTTTTCGATTGGGACAGGCCGGAATCCATCGGCAAAATCGGTGGGTTCTACGGCAATTTCCTGGTGATGGTCAAAGCGTGGCTCTATCTGCGTATGCTCGGCTCAAAAGGTATCACCGAAGTTAGCGAGTGGGCGGTAATCAACTCGAATTACCTTCTCGCCAAACTTCGCGATTATTACGGAATCAAATACAAAAACACGCCGATGCACGAGTTCGTCGCGGACAGCACCACGCTGAAGGAATACGACATACGCAACACCGATGTCGCCAAGCGTCTGCTGGATTATGGTTTCCACGCGCCGACCATGTCTTTCCCTCTCATCGTGCCGGAGGCTCTGATGATAGAGCCGACCGAAACCGAGAGCAAACAGACACTGGATGAGTTCGCAGAAGCCATGATTAAAATAGCTGAAGAAGCGAAGCAAGATGCAGACCTTCTTCATTCGGCGCCGATAAATACGCCTATCGGCAGACTTGACGAGGGAAAGGCCGCACGGGCAAAAGTGCTCGTATGGCCGATTCCAGATGATTTATAAAGGCAAAAGAAAAACCGGGGGTCGGTTATCGGCCCCCGAAAAAAATTAATTTCAGGCTTTAGAAGTTTTTTGGGAGTGTAAGATTAACAAAACGGGAATCCCCAAAAGGGAGATAATTCCGTTCGATGGAAGATGGGACGCTTCGCCGTCATTTTGACCAAATTTTGTTCAACTGAAATCACCCCACACATCTAATTGCCTCACTACAAATTCCAAAGGAGTTGAAATGGGAAAACGCGCAATGGTATTCATAGACGGAAACAATCTGTATTTCGGCTTGAAGAAGAACATCGGCAACTACAACCTCAATTACGAGAAATTCATCAACAAACTGGCCTTAGACTATGACCTTTTGAGGGCATATTTTTACACCGCAGAATTTAGACGCGAAGACGACGAAAAAATCCACGAAAGCCAGCAGAAATTTATCACCTATCTGCAGGAAGTTCCTAACATGCAAGTGGTTACGGCACGAGTGGAACGTCGCGGAGATACCCTCGTCGAAAAGGGCGTCGATGTCCAGCTTGCGGTGGATTTAGTCCGCTTCGGCGCGAAACTAAATTATGAAGTTGCGATTATTGTTTCAGGCGACGGCGATTATTCACCCGCTGTCGAGGCTGTTAAAGATATGGGACTAAACGTAGTCAATGCATTTTTCCCCGACGAAGTATCCTCATATCTTCGCCATGTCTGCGACCGTTTCGTTCAGTTGGACTATGACTATCTGAAAAACTGCCTCTTCGCATCCACCACTACGACCTTCGTTCGCAATGGCGTGGAAAGCCGAGACCCAATCGACGTTGAGAAAGAATACAACGATTCCCATTAATCAATGTATGAAATCTTCTGCCGGCTTGAAGGAAAAAAGGGCTATGCCGCATATCAGCGGCGTTTGATGAGGAAAATTGCGTCGGTGAGCCATCGCAGATGAGCTTTATGAAGGGCGAGGAGGCGGTCATAAATCAACTGGACGCCGACCTCGCTCTTTTTGTCTTTAAGCTCCGCGAGGACATCCTCGATTTCTTTGAGTTTTGACGTTGCCATCCGTTTCTGCTCTTCGAGGGCAGATATCAGCTCGGCTTTTTTCAGCGCACCGCTTGCGAAGAGGGGGATATTGAATTCATCAGGGAAGACGGGGGGTTTTCGAAGTAGCTCCGTCAAACCCTCCTGTAGATAGGTCTCCCCCTTTTTGTTCAGCTCGAAAACAGTTCGCGGCGGGTTCTTCCCGATGCGGATTTCCGTGGTTTTGAGAAACCCCTTTTTCTCGAGGCGAGTCAAGGACTGGTAAACAGACGAATCGCCAATTTCTATCCAGCGGTCGAAGTTTCTCTCGCGCATCAGGGAAATCAGCTCATAGCCGTGCAAAGGCCCATTACTGAGCATTGCGAGAACGAATATGTCCAGAGCGGTTTTTTTCGGCATTTTCTACATAATAAAAGGGGCTATGCGCCCCATGAAATATTAACCGTGCCCCGCCATCGATTTCCGCGTCATCAGCTTTCCACGACATCTTAACTCAAGTCCGGTATCAACGCGGCACACGTCCGCTACTCCTTACCGCTGCTTCCTCCCGGACCTGACGGGGTTCAGGAGGCGGTCGTTGCGCGAAGGCCAGACTATCAGCATTAAAAAGCCGCTTCGAACCGCGACCGGTGAACCTCCGACGGGTTTTCAGCCCCGCATATGGCGGATTTCGGGTTAAAGGGGACCGCCGACCCCCCACTTAGCACGGTTTTTCAAAAAACTAATCTTCCTTAATGTTATCGATATACTCGATGACTTGCAACAATTGATTTTCATCGAGGCTTCCAGCGGACAAAAACAGGGAACGCAAAATCTTGCGATGCTTCACAGAGAGCTTTTTCTCGAAATCCGTTCTGGGCAATAGTTCCAGGTTGCCGGTAATGTCTTTTTCAAGGAGTATCTCCGGTGGAATTCGCACATCGAGGAGTTTCAAAATTAACATCGATATCTTATCGAGATTCGTGCGATTCGGAATCGAACCGCTTTCCCATAGGATTATCGATCGTTTTGTAACATCCAATTTCTCGGCGAATTCAGACTGAGAATAAGGCTTGCCGCCAACGCTTATGCCTGCGGCCTTTCGTATAAACCGCAGATTTTTTGCTAAGTAATTAGACTTCTTCTCAGCCATAAAAATTCACCAAAAAGTGAAAATGCCCTTGACATTTCCAGAAGTCGAGTTATCTTATTGAAGGCGAACAAGTGTTCGCTTAAAATATCTCGTCTTTGGCAGAAAAACCTATGCGATGACTTTTGTCTTCGTCCTCTTCGACACTGGGAAAATGGACTATAGAAGTGATATACTCAAATCTAAGAAGAACGAGAGCTTCGTGAGAGCCTTGTTTTTCCTCGACAGTATCGTAAGTGGGGTATTCCGGCACTCTGATCCAGAGGCCGAGCTGATCGACGGAATCCACGCGGGCTACGAGGGAGAAAGTAGGCGAGTTGGATTCGATTTTCGGACGAATGAAACGGTCGAGCATTTCGTGGCCGACGAGGGTCAGCCTGACAGTTTTTCCTTCGAGACTGGAGATATCCATGGGCACCTTTCGAAAAATGTTCAACATCGGAATATAAGAATAATTAGCTATATGTCAAGGGCTTACAAAAACAGGAGCAGT
>NPIE01003670.1_pt2 | contig 18338 bp, 9 predicted proteins | sample 8637661 | NCBI WGS metagenome assembly NPIE01 (sample SAMN07420842, study PRJNA396082) | bioreactor metagenome | isolation source: sample BA12 brine-fed electro-methanogenic bioreactor BA | place: Japan: Kochi | collected 2016-12-09
GGGATTCTCCTCGATGCCGGAGATAACGCTGTCATCTAACTCGAACATCCAAAGGCGCGCCCAATGACCGACTCCCGGTTCCGACCAATGGCCCATCGCGTAGAGCCGGTTCTCTTTCAATGCAAAATGCGTGAAGTTCATTGTGCTGTCGGTGTCAATATAATAGGCAACCTCGCGAATATCGCTCAAGTTCGAGACGTTGAGCACAGAAAAACCGTATTTGAAACCAGCCGCTACAAGGTGTGTATCCAAGAAATCCACTCCGAAAACACCTATACTGTCCCATTTGGTGTCGAATCTGTAGAGATCAACAGTGCTACCAACTTCTACAAAGTAACTCGAACCTATCGTCCAGGCAGGACCATCGCTCATCTCGCTGTTGACCATAAATACGTTCTCACCATTCGATGCCAAGTCGCCAAAGAACCTTGTGTCGCTGAAATAACCTCCCGAAACACTAATGGGTGAAGGGGAGTTGATCATGTCGATCTTGATGGTATGAACTCTCGGCCAGCATGTCCATTCGCTATGTAATGTGCCAACGGAATTTGAATAGGCATAACCATCGATAACCTCGAGTCCCGCATAACCTCCCACTCCGGAACATGTCCTATAGACAAATATCGATTCGGGATTTGCGACATTGATGCAGGTCAACGCGCCTCCGGGGCCTCCAACCGTATATAGAAAGCTGTCCTCAAGCGCTGCGAAATGGTAGTCGGCCCAATCTTCTAATACATAGGTTATAAATGCAAGAGAATCCTCATATATCCTGTAAACCCTTATTGTTGAGCCATTTGCTATAAATACAAGAGTATCATTTTCAATACAAGCTCCATGAGCATTCCAAGGACCTACATAACCTGAATAAACCTGTAAGATAGAATCTGCTATGTAGGTGTTAATAAGATAACCATCACCGCTTCCCGGCAACCACACCATAAACGAATCCCCCATAGCGAGGTCCCAGTTCTTAGTGCCGGAGTAATCATAAGCCCATGGAAAAGAACCGCTATGAGCTTGATTGTGAAATTCATGGTTACTCGGCGTGTCCATCCAGTCCATCATCCGGCAGGCGAGGCTGTCCGGCGCGGCGAGGGTGAGGCCCGCGAGAAGAGTGAGGGCGATTAAACAGATAGCTTTCGTTTTCATAATACTCCTCCAGTTACTTCAAATATACAATCATCCTTCATATCTTGCAACATAAATTTGTCTTTACGAGGGGAGTTGGGGGATTTCGGGAAGTTTTTTTAATGAGTTGGGCAATTTTAACTTGCGATATGACATCTCAACCTTATAATAGTTAGATATTTTTGTTGAACCTACTTCCTTGAAGGAGGAAAATGAAGAAGCTTATCCTTTTCGCAGTAATCCTGATTGCAATGTTCATTGCAGTGGGCTGTTCGGACGGCAACGGCGACGACGACCCTTGCACCTGCGACACCCTTTACATCGTGGACACCCTGTATGACACCCTCATCGTGGTCGATACCATCGTGATTTGCGACACGAATTACACCGATCTCGATCCGCCCTTCATCAAGGATGTCAGCGGCCCGGGAAGTGTTGTCGAGGGCAATTCTGCGGCTTTCTCATGCTCGATTTACACCGACGCGCCTATCGTCTCATACCGCTGGGATTTCCTTGCGACATCCGACGGCTTCGAGGATTATTTCTATCCCGCGGGGCTTGGAAACGGCACTTTCACGCCTTCGGGAACAGCCCCCTCCCCCTTCCAGCACGAAGCCACCGGCTACACCGCGGACTACACCTATGACAACCGTGGACGATACACGGCGATTCTGGAAATTGAGGACGAGGACGGCTATATCGAATACGGCGGCACTCGAGTCGCGGTGGAACCTACTTCGCCGGACACTCCCGGCCCCGATTTCATCGTTCGTGTGGGAATGGCGGAGAGCCTTTACGTGGCAGATTTCGATTTCAAACGCCACGCGATAGTCGCGGATCAGAGGATACCCGCGTCGGTCTATCATGACGACTCCGACGATTTCAAAGCCTTCGCTCATGTCAGCGATGAATATCTTTCCGGACAGCGCTATATTCAGACGCGGGCGGAACTCGGCAAGGTCGTTCAGCTGGAGGCTTTCGGCGATTATATCTGCGAGCTTACCTGGGACATCGATATTCAGGGCGCTCTTCATTATTGGGGTTCCAATGCGGGCGATGTCGTGATGTATTCAATCTATTCCACGATGAAGATGGACACCGGATTGCCTCAGACCCGCTGTATCTACCGCAAAGCCCTCGACGGCTCCGGTGGAGATCAGGCTTATTTTATCAACGAAAATATCAGCGTTACGGATTCCGTTCTCGTTTGGGGTATGCATGAATACGAGGTCTGGCTTGGTGTGGAGACCGTCCAGCTTCTCTCGCCGGGCGCGGGCTCCGCTGTCAGTTTCGACGGCGACGATGGTTTCACAAAACTCAACGAGCTTATGCTTTATATGGATAAATAAATTCCCTAAGGGGGAAATATGTCTCGGAAAATTCTACCGGTCCTGCTTCTCGGCTTGATAACGGTGTTATCCGCTTATCATGTAGATTTAATCGGCGATACGCCATCTTCAACAACTTTCGAAGTTCGCTTCGGGACTCCCAAAGCGAGATTTATTCAGAACGATTACTGGCTGTTGAAGATGGACGGCTTCGGACATACGGGCGAGGATTTCGGTCCTCAGCTGTTCGGGCGGAACTTTCAGGTCGCAGTGCCTCGGGAATGCGGCATCGAAGTGATGATAGACGAAGTCCTCTGGAGCGATTGGATGGCCATTACCCCGGCGCCGAAATGCCCAAAGGTGAATATTCACGGCGTCATGGATGAAGTCGATCCATATTTATATGCCCAACCAAGGGGCGCGACTGTCGAACTCAACGGCCGGCGGATTGTCCGCGGAGTCGAAATTGCCGATGTCTTTGTAGAGCCGGTGCAGTTCGATCCGGAACATGGCGTCCGTTTCATGCGCAGTCTTCGAGTCGAACTTCGCTACACCGGCGGAGGCAACACCGATTGCGGAGAGCGTCTCTATCATCCGACATGGGAGAAGTTTTTCCGGGGCACTCTGGTAAATCCGGAGGCCGCTATCCCCCGCTATCGCCCGGCATTTCTCGAATGGGATCCAACCGAAGGCGCGGATATACTGGCCATCGTCCGTCCCGATTTCGAGGATGAGCTTCAGGATTGGATAGACTGGAAGCTTCTGATGGGCTTCCCTGTGCGCGTTGTAACCACTACGGTTACCGGCACTGATACATCGTCGATAAAGACATATATACAGAACGCCTACGACAGCTGGACCCTTCCCCCTTCCTTCGTTATGCTTGTTGCCGATGCCGACTACATCCCCGTTTATCAAGGCTCGGCAGGATTAATGGGCGACAATCATTACGGCACCGTCGATGGTAGCGACATTTTCCCGGATATTTTCGTGAGCAGGATTTCGGTGGACAATAGCGACGATATTGAGTTACTGGTCTTAAAACACCTCAACTACGAAAAACAGCCCGACACCACAGACGATTGGTATGCCCGTTTCGTTGGTATCGTCAACGAAGACGACCCCGACTGGGATCCTCTTGGCCCGCAGGATTCATCTTATTTGGCGTCCGTTACTTACGGCATGACCCAGTGCAGTTTAGCCGGCTTCACTAGCCATCCTTTGTTCCGAAGGGCTTGGGGGGACGATTTCTGGGATGTAAAGCCTTATGTGGAAGCTGGTCTCGGACTTGTTCAATATCGTGGACAAGCATATCCGGACTATTATTACGGCTTCTCCGGTGGTTTGGATACATTGGACAACGGCGGCAAGTGTCCGGTGAATATTTCGATATCCTGCGGCACGGGTGGATTCATGTATGGCGATTCGCGTATGTGCGAGAGGACAACACGATGCAAAAGCGGAGTAGAGCCTCGAGGAGCTGTAGCGTTTATTGGACAAGCTCTTGTCAGTTCCAACTCTGAAGAGCGTTCCTCCCTTTCAAAACATATATTCGAGGGGCTTTTCGAGGAGAAGTTAAATGAATTCGCGGCGGCGCATCTGTTCGGTAAGAACGAGCTTTATGCCGAGTTCGGCGGAAGCTACGATTCGCGATACGAATTCCTCTCCGCAACCGCCCTCGGAAGCCCCGACCTGGTCGTATGGACAGGCCCCATCGACCTGCATCCGACGACTACTTATCCGCCATCTGTTTCTGCGGGGCCGAACAACATAGAAGTCCATGTAGCCCGATTCGGAGCGGATCTCGAAGACGCCAGAGTCGCTCTGCATCAGGGGAGCGAGTTCAGTTACGGCAAAACCGACGCTTCCGGAGATGTTACCGTCGGCATCGATGTCGATGCCGCGCACTCGCTGATTATTGTGATAACAGGTCCGAATATTTATCCTCAGATAGACACCATCGATGTTATCGAAGAGGGTGTGGCTGTATATGCCGCCCCAGTTATCTTCGACGATTACCTCGGAAATGGCGACGGTCTCCTCAACCCCGGGGAAACTGTCAGATTCGTTCCGGGCATTTTCAACATCGGCACGGAGACGAGCGCGGGATTAACGGCAGTTCTGAGATGCAACATTCCCGTGGATTGGATAGATTCGACAACAACCCTCCCGAATTGCACACCAGACGACACGGTTTACGGCGATATGGTGGAGTTTCATCTTCCGGAAACGACAAGTGCTTTCACTAATATAACTTTCACCATGCACATCACCGGTGGAACAACCGGGCCTTGGGATAGGACGGTAACACCACAACCCGCAGTTCACCGTTTCAGTCCCGGTTTAGAAGCTCTGCGCATTATCGACGGTCCCCCGTATGGAAACGGCGATATGATTCTATCGGGAGGAGAAGTTGCCGACCTCGCTTTCGACCTTAGGAACAACACTCAGGCGGATGCATACAATGTGGTCATCGAAATGCTGAGCATACCTGAAGTATCAGTGATAAATGCATTTTCAATGGTCGATACATGGAATAGAAGCAGTTCGATTTCTCTCTCCCCCTATTTCACAGTCAGTATTTCACCCGAAGTCGAACCGGGGACGGAAGTCGATTTGCCGCTGGTAATTACGGCGAGATGTTCCATCTATAATTATATCGATACACTCTATGTCACACAGGTTCTTGGTGGTTCGGTTGGTAATCTTCCCACCGGTCCTGATACTTATGGCTACTACATCTACGAGGATGTGGACACCGACTATCCCATGGCGCCGACTTATGAGTGGTTCGATATCTCCAGCATCGGCACGGCTATCGGGCCGATAACCAACACAGACGACGGAATATTCACAATGGGAATCCCCTTCACAATCACATTCTATGGCGAGGATTATGATTCAATTTCCGTGGCTTCCAACGGCTTCATCGCCCCCGGAAGAAGCGGATGGGCTGGCGCGGGCACGGGAAGTCCTCAGACTTTCCCAAACAGTAGCGGTCCTGAGGGAGTAATTGCGCCGGCATGGGCTGACCTTGCCCCTCATAGGCCAGACGGCGGCGATATCTACGCCTATCATGACACTGACGACCATCAGCTTATATTGCAATGGGATGAATGTGAATTTTATTATGGTGGTGGTGAGATATCTACACAGGTCAGAATCTGCGACCCATCCGAATGGCCTACTCCAACAGGCGACAGCGAGATTTTCATGTATTACGAGTATATGAGCGGAATAGGCGCTATGGGAATCGGAATCGAGTCGGAGTCTGAAACGATGGGGCTTCAGTATTACTTGAATGGAGCTTACGATCACCATGCAGTGGAATTGGAAGACGGCAGAGCGCTACGATTTACCACCAACGCGCCTCCGGAGTATTCCGGACCTTGGCTTTTCTACTTCAGCGATCTCTGGATAGACGATTCCCTTAACAACAATAACGGACTCATCGAGCCTGGAGACAGAATCGGAATCCGTATGAGAATCAAGAACGACGGAACATCAGCCGCGGTCAGCACTCAGGGGGTTACCGGAACCACATCGATGATAACACCTTACGGCTCCAGTGCGCCCTTTGGGTATATCCCCATGACTGGAACCTCCTATAATACATCGTCGATGCACTGCGACATCTCCCCATCGTGCCCATCGGATACTATTTTGCAGGTTCCGATAGTCCTCACGGCTTCCGGCGGCTACTCGACGACATTCCATATTCCAATCCATGTGGGCGGCGCGGTGAGCGTAACCGAGGACGAAATCCCGTTGCCAAAAGGCATCGAAGTAGGCCACGCCTACCCGAATCCTTTTAACAGCAGTGCTTCTATTGAAATCGCCGTCGGGTATGACGTTACCGATGCTGTCTCCATCGACATCTACGACATCACCGGCAGGAAAGTTGAGAACCTCCATTCTGGGGCTTTAAAACCCGGCAAACACACCTTCCGCTTCGAATCGACCGAGCGGGCTTCCGGTATCTATTTCATGCGGATGACTTACGGGGAAAAATCGATCACTCGAAAGATGGTGCTTGTCGAATAGTAGCCCCTTCGATATGCTGTCAAAAGGCGGAGATGCATTTCTCCGCCTTTTTTTGTTCCTTTTTTATTCATCGAGACAAAAAAGTTTTATTATAGGCTTGCAATTTCCCCCTTTTCAATATAGAATTTAGGTTCTTTTGGGACGGCGACTTCGCATCCCGTAAATTGAAAAATATTAAAGTTCAACGAAAAGCGATACTATCTTGGAAAATCAATACGAACAGACCATCGATTATCACGAAGTAGGCCTAATTGTCGGCCTCGAAGTCCATCAACAGCTTCTCACCAAGAAGAAGATGTTCTGCCGATGTCCGGCCGGGCAATACACCAAAGACCATGACGGCATAGTCCTGCGTCACATGCGCCCGACGCTTTCGGAGCTTGGTGTCTTCGACGGCGCCGCGCTTATGGAGTTCAAAACCAAAAAGCAGATAATCTATCTTCTCCACAACAGCAACACCTGCACCTACGAGATGGACGACACTCCCCCATTTTTAATGAACCAGACGGCCCTCGACATCTCCATCGAACAGTGCCTGATGCTGAACATGGACATCGTCGATGAGGTTCATGTCGCCCGCAAACAGTATCTCGACGGTTCCATCCCCACAGGCTTCCAGCGGACGGCCATTGTAGGCGTAAACGGAAATATCCCTTTCAAAGACCGGGAACTGGGAATAATTCAGGTTAGTATCGAGGAGGATTCCTGCCGGGAGGTCTCTGATAGAGGCCATCTCATCGTATGGCGCACCGATCGGCTGGGAATGCCCCTCGTCGAAATAGTTACGGAACCCCAGCTCTACACCCCGAAAGAGGTCGAAGAGGCCATTCTGCTCATCGGCAGGATTTGCCGAAGCACCAATCATGTCCGCTACGGCATCGGTGCGAGCAGGCAGGATGTCAATGTCTCCGTCCGCGGCGGAAGGCGTGTCGAAATCAAGGGCGTCCCCCGCGCGGAAATCGCCGCGAAGCTGGTTCATGGCGAGGCGATAAGGCAGGTCAACCTCCTCAAGCTCATGGAAGAGCTTCACGAGCGGGGATTTACCAAGCCGGAGGATTTCCGCCTTAATATCACGTCAAAGGATGTTACCAAATCCTTCAAACGGTCGCCGCTGCGCTTTTTGAAAGCAACGGGCTGGCGGGAATTCAACAAGGTCGAAGGACGCCGTCCTGAATTCGAATTGGGCAAAGGGGAATTCGCTGTTCGAGCTGTGAAGCTGGAAAACCTTCGCAGAACTCTCGATTGGAAAACTCAGCCCGGTAAAACCTTCGCCGACGAGCTTCGCGGAAGAATACGCGTAGTATGCGGCCTCGACCAGCAACCAATACTGATTCATAACGAAGATCTCGAAGGCTTCGAAAGCCTTCAGCCCATATTTAACCGCCTCGAAAAGGAAATGGACTGCACCGACAAAGACTCTCTTCTCATCGTATGGGGAGCGGAACAGGACACCATCTCCGCCGTCGAAGAGGTTTATTTGCGCTATGCCGACGCCATCGACGGAATCCCCAACGAAACTCGCCAGGCCTTCGATGACGGTCATACAGATTTCGAACGCATCCTCCCCGGCCCGGACAGAATGTATCCCGATACCGATAGCCCGCCTATTCGAGTTACCCGCGACCGAGTCGAGCGCATCGAGAAGGACCTTCCCCCCCAGCCATGGGTGAGAGAGGCAAGATACACGAAAGCGGGCATACATCGAAACACAATTTACTACCTCCTACGGCGCGGATGGGCGGATATTGTCGATGCCGCCGTCGAGGAAACCGGCGCGGACTTGAGAAAAACCGGAATCTTTTTCGGCGAACAGCTCAAAGGCCTAATGCGCAAGGGTGTCGATGTGAAAGAAATCGACAAATCCATGTGGATCGATTTATTCCAGGAATTCGCGAAAAAGCCGGAACTCGCCGAGAATTGGGAGAATATCGTTCGCGTCATGGCCGAATCTTCCGGCGAAACCGTGGACAAGATTATTCACGAGATAATGCATTTCGGCGACGCTTCCAACTGGCGGGATTTCGCCCGCAAGGTCCTCGCGGAAACGGAAATAAGCGCCATTAAGGACGACGACGAGGTTCTCGTCAAACTGGCAATGGCTAAAATGATGGACATCTACCGTGGCCTTGTCCCCGGAAGAGAAATAGAGATATATTTTAGAAAAACCATCGCGGACAAAAAGTCCGGGGAAGAACAAGGAGCTTAAATCGTGTGCGATCACAGCAAAAAAACGGAAAATAAAGATAAGCTCAAGGGCTATAAAGGCCTCGCCCGGGAACGTCTTGCGGAATGGGGCGTCGGCGTGTGGAGCGATGTCCGTCTCGTCAACGACGCAGGAAGCGTGTTCGAGGGCGTAATTTTGCCGCGAAGCGAAACCTACGACGACCTGCATATCGTTATCAAACAGAAAACCGGTTACAACGTCGGAATTCACGTCGATCGCGTTAAGGAGGTCGAGGAACTCGGCTACAAGGAAGCCCATTACCACATGCCGGAGAAGGAATTCCCCGTCGATCCGGACCTTCCCAATGTTACCCTCCTCGGCACCGGCGGAACAATCGCGTCCCGCCTCGATTACCGCACCGGCGCGGTGATTCCGGCTTTTTCGCCGGGCGAACTGTATTCAGCAGTCCCCGAGCTGGCCGACATATGCAACCTCAAAACGCGCATGATTTTCGGCGTTTTTTCCGAGAACATGGCCATGGAACAATACATCGAACTCGCGCAAGCCATCGTAGAGGAAATCGAAGCCGGCGCGGACGGCATAGTCATTGGCCACGGCACGGACACCATGGGACACACCGCCGCGATTCTCAGCTTCATGGTGCAGAACAGCCCGGTGCCCATCGTGATAGTCGGCTCCCAGCGGAGTTCCGACAGACCCAGCTCCGATGCCGCCCTGAACCTCATCCACGCTGTTCGCTCGGCGGCATATGGCGACATCGCGGAAGTCCAGATTTGCATGTTCGGGCCGACATCGGACAGCTTCGCGCTCCTCCACCGAGGAACCCGTTGCAGAAAGATGCACAGCTCCTACCGAAGCACCTTCCGCACCCTCGGCGACGTGCCCCTGTGCATGGTGCATCACGAGCGTTTCGACCACATCAATAAGGATTACCTGCCGAGGGACATGAACCGCAAAGTCAAGCTGGACGCCGTTTACGACGACCGCACCACTATCCTATACTATTACCCCGGCATGAAACCCGATTTGGTCGATGCCCTCGTCGAGAAGGGTTACCGCGGCATCGTTATCGCCGGCACGGGGCTTGGACATGTCAACCGCGCCCTTTTCCCGGCCCTCGAAAGAGCAATCGAGGCGGGTGTCCATATCGTGATGACCGTCCAGACCCTATGGGGATACACGCAGATGTTCGTTTACGACACAGGACGCGACCTCCTGAACCTCGGCGTCGTGCAATTGGACAATATGTTGCCCGAAACCGCGCTGATGAAGCTATCGTGGGTTCTCGGGCACACGGACGACCACGCCGAAGTTATGCGTATGATGCGCACTCCAATCAACCACGAAATCACGGACAGGGAACCGCACAACGGCTACATCGTCCTTCAGGGCGGCCTCCCCGACACCGAGGAATACGTGAAAAAGTATTGGAAATAATTAAGCACGAATGACGAATGACTAAATCCTAATGACTAATAGGAGATTTTCCTGTCATTGCGAACGCCTGCGACCGAAGAAACCCCGCCCGGGAGCCCGTCCGGGGGTTTCAGCCCGAAGCAATCTTTCCACAACCCCGGTGGCTAAGTAGGCGCAAGCCGTATCGAAGCCACCATCCCCGCGCAAATGTCGTTTCGATACGAGCTCCGCTCTACTCAACGACCGACCCGCCCCCTTTCATTACCGTCACTTTCAACTGACGGTAGAGTTGCAGTCGGTCACTGAGCCTTGCCCTGAGGCCCGTCCGCCCGGTGGCTGAGTAGGGTTTTAGCCCGTATCGAAGCCCCACCGCGCAACGTCGTTTCGATACGCCCTATCGGGCTACTCAACGACCGCGTTTCGATACGAGCTCCGCTCTACTCAACGACCGATTCTCCCTCCTCACCGCCTAATATAAAAAAGCCCCCCTTAATAAGGGGGGTTGGGGGGATTATTTGCATAAAAAACCGGGAGGGCACTGAGGCACCTCCCCTACAAAGCCCCCCTTAACAAGGGGGGTCAGGGGGGTTCTACTATATCATTCCCCTCTGTAAGAGGGGTGCCCGTAGGGCGGGGTGTTTAATATAAAAAAAGGGCGACCCACCGGGTCGCCCCTACAGCCGCGTTAAACATTCTTATTCTGCTCGCCCTTATCCCCAAAAATAGGCTCCTACGCGGTGCGCCGGAGCCATGGAAATTAAAAAACTAATCGCTATTGCCCTTATATCATATCCTGCTGACGCTGGCCGGGCCGGTTAAATCGCTCTCGGTGCCGTCGTGTTCGCCGGAAACCCATACGTAGCGGGTCATGCCTGCGGGAAGTTCGCCGAGGGTAATCATATACACGATGAGCTCGTCGTAGAGAGGCTCTGCCGGAACTGGAGGCACAGGACTGCCGTTGGGCACGTCTATCGTATAGAGTGAACAGCCGACGTAAACCGTGCCCTCGGGGCTTTCCCAGCTGATTTTCGTCTTGTTATCGATGTCGAGCATGATTTCGAGGTTGACAGGCGGAGGAGGCGCGATTCCCTCTATCTCGATGTCCACGGCATCTCCCGGCAGGCCGAGTTCATCGCCTTTCATCGCCCAGACGCGGAAATAATGATGCCCGCCCGGAGGATCGAAGGTGTAGCTCGTGTCCGGCCCGACATAGAGGGTGGTAGTGAGGATGGTCGGATTGTTGCCCATCATGAGCTTGTAACCCTCCGCGCCATCGACGGCATCCCACATAATTCTGAGGTTTGGATCGACGAAATCCAGCGCAAGCCCGGTAACCGCCGGCAACTTCTCCGGCTCGGGGTCTTCGCCGCCCCATGCCTCGAAGCCGTATTCCTCGAGACGCTGATCTTCGCGCTCGTCCGGGAGCATGAGGTAGAGGAAGTTGCGGATGCGGGCGAGGACGTCCTCGTAGGCGTCGCGCTTCTTGTTGCGTTCGGTGGTGGCGGTTTGGGACTGGGCCTGAGTTTCGACATTGTCGCGGACGGCATCGGCGAAATCGTTGGTGGTGTCCGTGACCTCGGTTTTTATCGCGGCTGAGATTTCCTCGGGGGTGCCGTCCCAGTCGTCGAGGTGCGGGAGAACGGTGGACATTAATTTGGTCACTAAGTCCTCATCTTTGTGGGGGTATTCGTCGTCGATGCCGAGGGTGTGGAACATTGTTTCGGCGAATTCCTTAGTGGCAACAACGTAGGCATAGCGTTTGAGGCGGGTGAGGGAGTGTTCGATTCGTTCGCGGGCGAGTTGGTTGCGTTTGACTTGCGCCTCTTTTTCGATGCGGATGTTTTCGCAGAGGGCCTGCGCTGTTCGCAGGTCGAGGAATGCGATGTTGAACAACGAGAGCAGGGGGTCTTCGATTTCCCAGGGCTGGCCGGCGTAGATGTCGTTCGCGTCGGTAATCATGTAGCCCTGCTCGAGCAGTTGACTGACGGTTTTGTAATCTCTTGGCATCTCGATACTCCTTTAAAAAGATTGTTTGATGAAATCCATTCTCGCGTGAACGTTTGAGGTCATTCGGAAGACGACCTTAAGGTTCTTGAAAACGAGAATAGACTTTCATAAAACGCGAAAATTCCGACGGGGAATAGGAGTTTTACTCCGGGAAATGAGATGATGGTTAAGGGGAATAAGTTCTACCCTTCGGGGAATATGAGTTTTCTTTTGGGAAATGAGATAGTAGCTCCGGGAAAAATGAATCAGGCTATGGGGAATATGAGCAAAACTATGGGGAACGGATTAGACCCTTTGGGGAAAACAAGAATTCCTCCGGGAAACGCAATAGAACCTCCGGGAAAAACGAAAAAAGTTATGGGAAAAACGCTCATCCACGGGGGTTTGCGTATGTTTTCGCGTTTTTACGTGTTTTGAGTTAGTTTTGAAAGAACGGCGGCAATGCCGTGCGCATTTTCGCTCAACGGCTATGCCGATTCGCCCCGGTTATTGAACTCCGCCGGTGCCCCGGAGGGTTTAATTTTCGATAACGTCTCCTTTCGTTATTGCCGCCCGCGGACATGATTTAGCCCCGCCGCGGGACTGGGGGTTATGGGAATTAAATCTATTTTAAAAGAACGAATTATCATTCAATATGTTGCCTTGCCCGTATTAACAACCTGATTGTCATCGTATCCAGCGGGAACGCGTATGGCGAATCGAAACGGAGCCAGAGGACATCGGTGCTGTCCCCTGAGGGCATTAGGTTCCAACCCTTTGCTCCGAACGTATCCGCCGATGAATATCTTAGCATATGCGAGATAAAATCCTCAGGGGCAAAATCGGACGCTATAACCGGAGGCGGCGGCGGGAAACCCGCTTCATCTCTAAACAAGCCGAGAAGTGAGTAATATCCGTAACCGTATGCGCGGGTTGTTTCCGCTTCCCAATCGCAAACCGTATCGATGAGCGTGAAATAGGGGACAGTATCGCACGATAGGGCTATATCAATGGGAACATTGCCAATATTCGTTACCATTATTTTTTGCGAATCCGCCATAACCACAGTATCCGCTCTTTCCTCTGCTATTACATTCCAGAAATCCCTGCTTAACGCGAAAGCCAAATACTGCTGCCGTTCGAAAGCACCTATGTCCCACCCAGCGCCGATTGGACGAGGATTGCCCTCGATGTCAACAATAGGTGCCCAGAAAGTATCTCCACCAAAGATTACGAACTCAGCGCCCGCATCGATGCAATGTGATGAATCTGAAAGATATAATACTGTATCACTAAAAGAGGGATCTATATTTATGTTGCCTTCTCCAAAAACAACCAGACCACCAAAACCGTATTCCCATTCTGATGTATCGATAACACAATATCCAACATAGGGATAGCTTCCATCCACATATATTGCGTTTGCAATTGACGCATCATTTCCAAAAAATATAGTGTTAAAAACTACATGAAAGGATGATGAAGGGTGGAAAAATAGCAATGCTCCTCCACTTGATGATGCAGTGTTATAAATTATTGTGTTATTAATAAAATCACAACCAGTACTAGAGAATATACTGGCCCCTCCACCATTAGTTCCAGCATCGTTATTGGAAATAATATTGTTAACTAATGGAATGTCACACTCGACGAAAGCTAATCCGCCTCCTCTTGTAGAGGATTGATTCATAGTTATTAAATTCCCTTCCAAGTAATTATCAGCCACAAAACTACAGGAGTAAAACTTCAATCCACCGCCTTCAATAGCAATATTATATTCAATCCTATTGCCTTTTACGATTGGATAAGCACCACTTATATAAAGCCCTCCACCTTCTCGATAGCTTTCATTCAAATTGATATAATTATCTTTAATTATAACATCGCCAGTATTACAATAGACCCCGCCACCGTTATTAAATGCGATATTATGCGAAATCTGACAATTAATTATATTCAATTCAGTTCTATTTACATAAATAGCCCCGCCACAACTATCATCAACGTTATCTCCATAAGCTTTACCATACATAATCTTGCAATAACCCAAACTGCAACCTTCCGCTGAGTGGCCGAATCGTATCCCGTGCCAGCCTATGGCCGTGTCCTGCGGGAGGACTGTGAAGTAGATCGAGTCTTCCTCCGTGCCAATGGCTTTCAGCAATGCCGCCGAGTCAACACAGAATTTGTGATGGCCGAGGAAAACCAGCGAGCAACCGGGTTCGATTATAAGGGAGTCGTCCGTGGGGATATGGACTTCGCACCAAACGAGGAAAGGTGAATCTTCGGCGTGGAGAACACCGGAAACATCTCCGCAAAGCCTTGTGCCATTGTAATCTTGCTCATAAGCGCCGATATCCCAGTTACCGCCCGGAGGCAATGGCCTGGAATTGCCCTCGATATCCACAGTTGGTGCCCAGAAAGTATCGCTACCATGAACTACGAACTCAGCGCCAGCATCAAGACACGGGGAAGTAATCTTAAGATGATAATCTCCTATTGAAGTGTCTTCGAACTCGGGTTCTGAGTGGAAACTATGGGTATCGAAAGTAAAATATGCTGAACCAGAACATTCGCTTGGGCTGATAAGACTATTATGAATATACAAATGCCTTTCCTCAGCAAATGAATATATCTCAGTTCCACCTGGATCGTAAGTTAGATTGTTTGCGAAAACTCCATAGTCCATACTTGAACTTGTAATCATGATTACGCCAAAGTCCTCATATAAGTTTCCAATGAAAGTGTTGTTCCAAATGTTAAGAATACCGTCAGTAGTTACTTCAAATGCAGCTCCATACCGAGAAGATACATTGGATAAAAACAAGTTACCAGCAATTTCTATGAAATCATTAATATTATGAGTTATAAGTGCTCCTCCAATGTATGCTGTATTTCGAATAAATTTGCAGTTTCTAACTATTGCTGAATCACTCCCCCAATATGCTATACCACCACCATAATATGAAACACCTATAGTCTGATTATCAATAAAACTTGAATTTGAGACTTTACCTTCCGAATCCCAGTAGAACAACCCTCCACCTGCTTGTCCTAAGTTATTTGCAAATAGGCAATTTGCGACATTAAGCCTGCAATCTTTAACAAGCACAGTCGCACAGTCATCCGAGGATACATCTGGATGGTTGTTTCCCCACTCAATCTTGCAATAACCCAAACTGCAACCTTCCGCTGAGTGGTCGAATCGTATCCCGTGCCAACCGATGGCGGTGTCCTGCGGGAGGACGGTGAAGTAGATCGAGTCGTCCTCCGTGCCTATGGCCTTTAACAATGCCGCCGAGTCCACGCAGAATTTGTGATGGCCGAGAAAGACCAGCGAGCAACCGGGTTCGATGATAAGGGAGTCGTCCGTGGGAATGTGGACATCGGAAACGATGTAATACGGGGAGTATTCAGGCGACCATACGCCGGAAATCTCCTGCCCAACCATAGAACCGAAACCTGTTGAGTCGATAGGGAACGGAGCACTTATCTGATTTAATGTATCTTTTGCAAAGAATACATAATTTATCTTGGGTACATTGAAAGTATCAATAAAAACTCCAGAATAGAAATATGTACTATCGTTATTTAGCATGCAAATAGGGTAGTGATATCTTACTATAAACGAATCATTACCGTAGTTTTCAATGAAACTGGTGTCTGAAAACATTACCACAACACCTACTGAATCAAATAGACAAGTATCATTTAGTTCTGCCCTGAAAAATATAGTATCGTCGCTTATTGTATCGGCCTCGATTAATATCTCTAATGAATCTTCAGTGAAATCTCTATGAGTTCTGCTTAAGCTAGGATTTAGATAATGACTGTAAGAATAATCTCCATCATCACCGTGTAGCCATGAATTATAAAACCAATGATACGTCGTTGCAGGATATTCCCCATCATCTTCTAAATGCGGTACTGCACATGCAATATCATTTTCAGCGAACAAATCATGAATTTCGGTAAAAAGGGAAACCAACGCTTGCCACCTAAAAGCAGAAGATGATATTTCTTTGAAAGTTTGCCCAAAAGACTTTCCAGTGCCTAGTTTAATGGCAAATTGCTCATCAATATTGTAAAGACCAGTTGAATAGGTTTGTGTCATCGCACAGGGTGTAATAGTAATATTACATACATTCCTTGAATAAGAGAGGATACCACCTCCATGACATGAAAACATACCTATATAGCATGTTCTTTCAGACATTCCAATGAAGCTATTAAGATGATCTACTAGATTATTGTACGTTACCTCTTCAGAGCTTGTACTAGTACTCATTTGAAATTCATCGCAAGATCCGTGTGCTCCAATATATATAAAGAGATGCCCATCTAAAGGCAGTCTTTCATCGGCCCATTCCGTAATTGAAGTTTCTAAATTATCCGCGGAATTATAAAATGTCCTTTCAACTGGAAAGCCTATATCGGAACAGCCAATCAAGCAGATTTTCGCTTCATTATATCCTTGCCTAATTAAAGCATCATAGAATGCATTAGCTGTTTCTTCTTTGTCTTCCATAAAAGATTCGCTATCATAAGGAGGTTGAAAACCAAAGGCAATAATAGCTGCTGGGCCATCATCCCAAACCGCAAACTCACCCGTTGTTGCGGTTTCCGAACCGGAGCTATTGCTAATTCTTATTTTGCAATTTTCCTGGTTGGCGTAATCGCCATCCGGTATCCAGGAATAGGGGCTCGAGGTAGCGGAAATTCCCGAAACCAAAGTTTCCCAACTTGAACCGTCGTATCCTTCAATATCAACGTTAGTAATATCGCCCTCAACCGTCCATTCGATATTCGTCGCTTCGTCCACGAAAAGATTGTCGCCTGCGGAAGGGGAGGAAATGCTAATTGAAGTGGGTATTGATTCCGTCGTAAAACTCTGCCTTGAAGACCAGCTTGAGTATTCTGTCGGAGTGCACGCATAAGCTCTAACCCACCAGTAATATGGTGTTCCGGGCGTCAGCCCTGTGAGATTAGCATAGGTATTTGAGGTGTTTGTTCCCGAACCCGGCATACTTGTGCTAGTGCTCCAGCGATATTCGTACCCGTCCGCATCGCTAACTGAACTCCAGTAAATTCGAGCAGAGGTCTGGGTTATGTTAGTAGATCCGAGCCCAGAAGGGGTGTCTGGTGCCTCGCATTCTTCCTCGTAGGTGAAATACCAAAGACCATTCGAAGGGCAAGTTCCGCAGACGCAGCCCCCTGATTCATCCGAACAACAACTAACTTTCCAACTATACTCGCCAGGCCCCTCTGACAAATAAACCATAGCGTGTGTTCCTGTCAAATTGGCATCGTCGATCAATGACCCTTCATAATAGAGCCTGAAGTAATATCTTTTTGGCGAGCAATGGTCGGTATGATCAGGAGATACATTCCAGTAAAGCGTTGGATAAGGATCGGTAACAACAGAACCGTTTGTAGGAGAGCTATATGTTGGTGCAGGCGGGCAAGACAGAGCAATACCCGCTAAAATCGAAAGAAGAAAAATTATTAAGACAAACTCATTTACTTTATTCATTTATGTTCCTTTTTTTGCAAAAAGCGAATTTTCCGCCTTTCGCCGGTTTTGTTTGGGTGTTATGTCTTTTATCGTCCAGGTTCATATCGCAATATAATGCAGGGGGTTTTTCGGCGCAAGAAGTTTTTTTGAAAAAATGGTTCTCATTCCTGTCCCTCCGGTTGCGGGGGTTCGGGTGAGGGTTCCGCGACGCTGTCGAAGGGTCCGCCGTAGCCCGCACGAGATAGACACCGGAAAGCAGGGATGGGTCGGGAGTCCAGATATAAGAACCCCCCTGACCCCCCTTGTTAAGGGGGGGAAATACGGGCGCTGGTCGGGGGGTTTGCCGGTAGGGGATGGGCTTGTCCCCTCCCGTTCGGTGCCAACGGAACCAACACAGCGGGAGGCCACAAGGGCCTCCCCTACGTTTGGGAATTTGCGGGTATGGCGGTAAATTCTCATTGCTCCTCAAATCCTATGGGTCGTTTCTTTTTCGCGGGCGGTGTTTTCGGGGGAATATCAACTACCCCCTACGGGCTTCCTTCGGTCGCCGTCGACTTCGTCGCCACCCCTTCACTCATGAAGGGGAATTTTGGCTTCGGGTGCTCAACTACCAACGGACACTGAGCTTGTCGAAGGCCCGTCTGGGTCGAAGTGTCTTTTTTAATATAAGCTCTACGGGAATTTTCAGTCACAGAGCAAATCCGAAATCCTCGGTGGCTGAGTAGGCGATAGC
>NPIE01005147.1_pt1 | contig 18334 bp, 8 predicted proteins | sample 8637661 | NCBI WGS metagenome assembly NPIE01 (sample SAMN07420842, study PRJNA396082) | bioreactor metagenome | isolation source: sample BA12 brine-fed electro-methanogenic bioreactor BA | place: Japan: Kochi | collected 2016-12-09
CAATTCACGCTGAACCAAAACAATCTTCACATAGATAGAATGCGATATCGAAAGAATAGTAAACTCGCTTTTTCCGTTTGGTATGCTGGTCTCTATCGATTCGATAGGCGAATAGTATACTTCTGTTTTCTCTTAAATACTTTTGCAGTTGTTTCATTTTACTTCCTCAAGGTAGATCTTTTCGTCCCTTTTCTAGGCAGTCAATTCTTCCATATCGGTTTGGGCTAGAATATCTGCTTCCATGGTCAGACTCTCTTCCAAGGGGATAAACTGTTCGATTTCGGTTTCGTCGCTCGTACACGAAGCGATATCGGCGACCAGCTGGGCGGCCAGCCGATTGAGATCTGCGTCCGATACCAATTGCTCTTCCGGACTCTCCGCCGGTTGAGACGCATCTTCATAGTCATCGGTCGCCGCGGCTTCGGTCTGATCAGGTTCATCCTGAGGTGATGGGACCGACGTTTGCGCCGGTTCCTCAACAACCACCAGCTCCGTTTCTGCATCGGCAGGCGGGTACGGCTCCTCCTCGGTCGTCGGTTCGCCTATCTGATCTGTTTGCTGATTAGTTGCGGTAGCCAGTGCCGTATCCGTGACTGGAGCTGCCAGCGGGTCTGTTGTCGGACCTTGCAGAGCTTCCGTCTCTGTCGCATTCTCCTGCGCGAGGCCGACTGGCTCTTCGATATCCGGCGCTGCCGGGAAATCGGCGCTCACCTCGCCGCCGCTCAGGCCGACATCGGCGACGGTAAGAGTGGAGCCGTCGGTCAGGTGACAGATGGTGGTACCGTAGACGTGGTTGCCGGCCAGTTCCCGGTAGGTTTCATCGCTGTGCAGGTCAATGGCGGCGATGCCATGTTCGTCGAGGCTGCGGAACTCGTCGCTATCGGTGCTGCCGTTGCTATTTTTGTCCTGCCAGATGCCAAAGGAGGTCCACTGTTCGTCCTGTGCATCAAACAAGCCGTTTTCGTTGGAGTCGAAGGCACGCAGCCCTTGCAGGTCGGTGGTTGCTTCCGGGTCGTAGCCGACCAGGGAGATCTCGTCGGCCTGGGTGACGAGGCGATCACCGTTGTGATCGAAGACCAGAAAGCCGTCATCGGGACCGACCCAACCGGATTGTTCCGGCTGGCCGCCGGTGCACCAGTCGAACATGGGTTGGTCGCCGGTGGCCAGCAGTTCCACGCCGTCGCCGTCGAGATCGAGCACCACCGGGTTGTATTGATAGGTGTAGACTCCCTTGCGGGTGGCCAATTTGTCATAATCGACGAAGATGGTGCCGGTGGCGCCGGCGTGGTCGACGGCGGTGATGGTGAAGGTAGCGTAGTAGTCGATGGCCGGATCCAGATCCCGGGCATAATAGCCGAAGCGGAAGTCGCCGGTGTTATTGAGCTCGGTGAGCTGCGCCAGTGGATAGTTGGTGCGCAGGCGGCCGGCGGAGATGGAGGCGATGTCGCCAAGTTGGCCCCAGTTGTTGCCGCCATTGTCATCGGTGACCTGGAAACTGAAGTCGGTCCGCGGCGCATTACCGCCGAGATTGAAGTACAGCAGAACCTCGTAGAGGTTGGTGAACTGCGGTGCGAAATTGTGTTCGAGAATCCGCGGGATGGTCAACCTGCTGCCCACCTCGCCGCCATTGCCGTCGGAAACCGTGTAATCGATGACCACCCGATCGGTGCCGATGGCCGGTTTCACCGCCAGGTTGCCGCCGGACAGAGTGACCTGGGCTGAGCCCTGGACGACTCGCGGGCTGTGGATGGTCAAGCGGTCGCCATCGACGTCGAAGTCATTGCTCACCAGGCCGGCGGTGCTGTAGTAGTTCCAGATATATTCCTCGGCCGGCGAGCCGATATCCTCCTGGACCACCGGCAGGTCGTTGATACCCGCCACTTCGATGTACGACTCGACGGTGGCGACGGCGCCGGAGCAATCGATCACGCTGTAGGAAAACGAGTCGGTACCGAAAAAGTCCGCGTCCGGCTGGTAGTAGATCAAACCGCTGTCGAGGTCGCAGGCGATGGTGCCATGACCGGCGTTGCCGAGGCCGGCAAAGAAGATGGCATCCTCCTCGTAGGCAGAGGCCATCTCCACATCGCTGTCGTTGGCCAGCAGATCGGCGACGCGAAATTGAAAGGCATTGTCCTCGACCGCGCCGGTTATGCGCTCCGGAGTCAGGATCGGCCGGTCGTTGACCGGCTCGATCTGAAAAAAAGCGACGGTGCTGACCGGCTCGCTGATACCGTCGGCGACGGTGTAGGTAAACCAGGCCTGGCCCGGATAGTTGCTGTTGTAGTTGAGCTCCGGGCGAAACAGCACCGTGCCGTCCGGCCGCAGATCGACCGTGCAGTGTTCGCCGGCCTGGGCACCGACGATGGTCAGCTCGTCGCCGTCGATATCGCTGTCATTGACCAGCAGTTCGTCCGGACCGAGGACGACTAGTTCGTCTTCATTGACAAAGAGCAGTTCCGGATACACATCGGGCGAGGTGTTGACCTTGACCGCCAGGGTGGCCGTGGCTTCCGCGGTGGCGCCGCTGCTGTCGGCGATGCGGTAGGTAAACGAGTCGATACCTAGCCAATCCGGCGACGGGGCGACATAGCGAATGGTGCCGTCGGCGGCCAGCGTCACGTCGCCGAACCGCGCGGCGCCAACAGCGGTGATCGCCAGCGAGTCGAAGTCCACATCGATATCGTTGGCGAGCAGGGTCGCGGCGAGATAGACGTTCTCGTAGCCATCGTTGCTCCAGGCCGACAGCCCGTCATCGTCGACGGCCACCGGTGCGTCGTTGACTCCGGCGATGGCCATCTGCACCTCACCGATGCCGACACCGCCTTCGCTGTCCATGACCCGGTAGTGAAACGCGGCGCTGCCGAAATAATCATCGTCCGGCAGGAAGTGGATGAAGCCGCCGTCATCGAGCCAGGCGTCGCCATGGCTGGAGTCGACAAAGCCGTCGAAACGAAGGTCGCTGCCGTCTTCAATGTCGGTCGCTCCGGCCAGCAGATCGGTCAGAGCAACGGTTATCTGGTGATCCTCCTGCCCTGTCGCCGATGCGGCGCTGACGACGGGTAGATCGTTGACCGGCAGCACGCCGATGGCCAGCGTGCCGGTTATCGTCTCCCCGATATCGTTGGTCGCCAGGTAGCCCAGCGAGGCTTCGCCGTACCAGTGTTCGTCCGGGACAAAACGCCAGGTACCGCCGTCGCTCTCAACACGGCCGCCAACCACCTGGTCGATGGCGATCAATTGCATGTCCTGGCCGTCGGGATCGATCAGGAAACGGGCGATTTCATCCGGGGTAAACACCAGCGGCTCGTCTTCGTGGAGAAACAAACGGTCACCGATGATCAGCGGCGTGTCGTTGACGTTATCCACCTGCACCGCCACCCAGCCGGTGGCCTCGTTGCCGTCGGCATCCCGAACCGTGTAAGAAAAGCCGGCTTGATCGCCGTAATAGTCGACTTCCGGCAGAAACTCGACGACCCCGTCGCCGTCGATACTCACCTGGCCGTAGCTCGCCTCGCCAAGGCCGACAAAGCAGAGCGGCCCGTCACCGTCCTCATCGTTGGCCATCAGCGCCGCGACACTGGTCGTCAGCGTCTGTTCCTCCTGTGTCCGGAAACGATCATCGCCAAAGCTGGTCGGATCGTCGACCGCGGCCAGGTTGAGCTGCAGCTCGCCGTGCAGTTCGGCCCCCTGCCCGTCTGCGACCTGGTAACTGAGCTGAATGCTGCCGTGAACGTTCGGGTCCGGCACGAAGGTGAACAGACCGCCGTCCTCGATCACCTGCCCTGCCCCGACGGCCGTCAGCGCGGTGAGATGCAGCGCGTCACCGTCCGGATCGAAGAGAAACGCACCAAGCGTCTCGGCGGTAAAGGCAATCGGTTGATCCTCAACCCCGTCAAGGTGGTGGGCAGTGGCCTCCGGGGCATCGTTGCTGTTGGTCACAGACACGCTGACCCAGCCGCTCGCCTCGTTGCCCTCACCATCGACTACCAGATAACCAAAGCCGGCATCTTGGCCGTAATAGTTATGCTCCGGGGTGAAGACGATAGCGGTGTCGCCGGTCAGTGAGACACTGCCGTGCGCCGTATCGCCCAGAGCGTAAAAGGAGAGTGGACCGTCGTTATCCGTCGCGCCGGCCAGCAGCTCGGCGGTGGTAATGGTCACCGGTTGCTCTTCGTCGGTGGCCACCTGGTGGACGACGAAGTGCGTCGGGTCATCAACCGCCTCGATCGTCAGGGAAAGTTCGGCCGCCAGTGTTTCGCCGGCCGGATCGGCAACGATCACCTGCAGCGAACCGGCGCCGTGGTAATCGGCCGTCGGCACAAAAGTGAAGAACCCGCCGGCTTCCGTGACGATGCCGCCGGTCAGTGCCTGACAATCGATGACGGTGAGCGAGTCGCCATCGACATCGCTAACGAAGCGAGCCAGTGTCTGCTCGTCGAAGGTCAGTACCTGGTCTTCCAAAATCGTCAGAGACCCTGCAACCAGGCCCGGTCGGTCGTTGACGGGCTCAATGCGCACACTCACCCAACCGGTCGACTCAGCGCCCTCGCTATCCTCGACCACGTAGTGAAATCCTGCCCCGTCCCCGCAATAATCAGCTGCCGGGGTAAAGGTGATGGTACCGTCCGGGGCCAGATCCACCTCGCCAAGGACCGGGTCGCCAACCGAGCGAAAGGAGAACACGTCGCCGTCGACATCGGTATCGTTGGCCAGCAACTCGCCGCTGCTCGTGATGACGGCCTGATCTTCGGTCGTCGCCAGTTCGTCATGGCCGGTATCGATCGGGTCGTTGACTGCGTTGACGGTAAAGGCCAGGTGCCCGTCCACCGTGCCCCGGTGGTTGTCGGTCGCCCGGTAGTCAAACGATGCCGGCCCGGCATAATCAGGCTCCGGGACAAAGGCGAAGTAGCCGTCGGTGGTAATGATGCTGCCGCCGACGACATTACTGATCGACTCCAGGTGGACGCTGTCACCGTCAGGATCGGCGATAAAGGTGGCGACCTCGTCCGGTGAAAAGACGAGCAGTTCATCCTCGTTGAGCGGCGGCCTCGTTGTTGCCGTGACCACCGGCGGCTCCCGGCGATCGACCACTTCCACAGCGGCCCAGCCGGTACTGCGATGGCCGGATTGATCCTCAACCAGGTAGGAAAACCCAGCGTCCATGCCGGCATAGTGATCGTCAGGGGTGAAGACGATGCTGCCGTTCGGCTCCTGAGTTACCGTACCGTGCAGAGCATCGCCGAGACCGGTGAAGCTGATCTGTTCGCCGTCCAGTTCCCGGTCGTTGGCGAGCAGTTCATCGGCCGAGGTGATCAGGACACCATCTTCCATGATCAGGAACCGGTCATCGCCGGCAACGGGACCGGTGTTGACGTCCAGATAGGTCAGGTTGACCGTGGCCATGACCGGATAGGAGTCGATATGGTCGCGGACCCAATAGGAGAATTCGATGTCCCCGGCAAATCCCGCCTCCGGCACGAAGCTCAGGGTGCCGCCCAGCAGCACGACTTCACCGTGACTCAGGCCGCGCAGATGATCGATAATCAGCGGGTCGCCGTCCGGGTCGGTATCGTTGACCAGTAGGCGATCAAGAGCCAGCACCTCGCCCTCCTGGAGGATGAAATGATCGTCTTGCAGCTGCGGCTCATCGTTGACGTTTTCCACGACAATGTTCGCCTGCCGCTTTTGTATCGTGCCGTCCGGCATCTGCACGATATAGGCAAAGGACGCGGTGCCGACAAAGCCCGGGGCCGGGGCGAAGCGGATATCGCCGTTATCATCCTGCCAGACCCGGCCGTTGTCGGCCTGGCCGAGGGCCACCAGGAAACCTGCATCGGCACCGATGGCTGAGTCCGTGGAGCCGGTATCTTCGAGCAGCTCGGCGGGCAAAAAGCGCAAAACGGTGTCCTCGGCCATCCGAAAAGAGGGACCCTGGTCCGGGATCTCCGGGTCCGGCTGATCTTCTGCTGGCGGCGCTTCTCCGTCAGCGATAGTCGTGGGGTCAATCCGGCCGCCGCTGAATACCTCCTGCCGAGGCTCGAAGAACTCCGGCGGCGGTGCTGTCTGCTCCGTCTGCTCCGTCTGTTGCAGCTGGAGATCGAGCAGATCCGCGGCCTGCCATCGTTGCCACCAGGCTGCCGGGGTGCCGGTCTGCTGCCAACCGTGGAAGAGGAGGTCCTCCCGGAAACAATACACCGTATCGGCGGTCAGCCCGTCGGGCAGAGACTGCAGATATGGATGGTCAGGCCAATGCGTCGCGATAAACGCGTGCAGGTCAGGTCCTGCTAAGAGCGGTGACGCCGTCATCTGCCCGTGTTCGGGAAACTGATCGGCCGTCTCATCGCGCCGTTCTCCGGCACCATGGGTCTCGAGCCACCGGCGGTAGGCCTCCAGCTCGTCGGTGGTCATCGGCCCGGTTGTGGTGCCGTCGAGCCGGCTGGTCATAGCTGCATCCGCTTCCCGGGCGGTCAGGCCGAGCAGCCCGCCCGGCAGGATCAGGGCCATGGCCAGCAGTTCCGCACCGCTGCCGCCAAACATCGTGTTCAGGCTCGCCACCCGGGCAACATCGCCCATCTTCTGGGAGGGAAGCTGTTCCGGTGGTACCGGCAGCGATCTGACATCGCCGGGCCGGGCGGTAAGCAGCTGATTTTGCGGCCCCTGGTTGCCACCGCCGTGATAGACCCCGCTGCCGATCGAAGTTCCCTGCCGGGAAGTCGTCTCACCGGTCACGTACGTCAGGCCCCGTTTGGTAAAACCATAACCGGCCATCAGGGCGTCGACTTTTTCCATGTCGATCTCTCCGAAGTCTCCTCGCGCCAGCTGCACGGCGCTGTCGAGCCGTTGCCCGCGATCGCGGGCATAGAGCACGCCGAGCATCCGTTGGCCTAGATCGGAAAGATCATCGAGCCGGACCACGACCTTGCCGCCGTGGGTATCATCATAGGTGATTCGGGATGAATCGCCCCCGACCACGGTCAGGCGCGGCAGGCTGCCGTCGATCATCAGTCGGCCCCCTGCCGTGCGGTAGTCCTCCAAAACCGGCACCAGCGACCAGCCATGCCCGCCGGCCGCTTCCTGCATTTCGCTATCACCTTCGACCTGCACGAACAGGCTACCATCTTCACCGATGCCGAACCAGGCGGTGGCCTCCGGCGGCTCCGGATCGCTGATCATCATATTGCCGAGCTGCAGCACGAGCGCGAAAATCCAGCCGTACGGAGGACAACTCATCAGGTACGCGGACGCGGCCGAGGTCACCGCCCCGCGGGTATCTCCTTCCGAGAGCTGCAGGGCCGCCGCCGCATATCCCACGTACGACAGGCCCGGCGACGAAGACGTACCGACGACAGTCGAATCATTGATCAGGGTGGAGATATAATTGTAGGCGTTAACCGCATGGTGAGTAGTACTGGCGGCGTTAGAGGCAATAGCGCCGGCGTCACCGGAATCAAGGACATCGTCGAGCCGGGCCAGGTTCATCGCCAGACTGATCAGCGAACCCAGGGCCTCCAGGGCCGGGGCGGTGGTACCAGCCTGCAGCCCGCCCGCCACGGCAGCACCGGCAGCATCTTCAAGGGCAACGCTATTGAAATAGTTGTCAAGACTCGCCGCCAGTCCGACGGCCGACTGGGCGATCCCCCAACCGTCCCCCTGGTCGAACGCCTGCAACAATCCGAGCCCCGACGTCCCCCAAGACAGCGCCGTCGATCCTTCCTGCCCGAACAACGAGCCAAGCTCGTTTTCGGCCAGATAGTGATCGATCTGCTGCAGCAATCCGGCCCCCTCACGCACGATCGACCAGCCGTCCTGCGTCTCGACCGCCTTACCAAATGCGAGCGCGCCGCCGATGGTGTCGAGGATCTCGCGAAACGTCTCATCAAACACGGCCGCATCACCCAGTCCACTCAACTGCGCCCGCTGCTCCGCCGCCGCATAATAACCGAAAACGGCTTGCACAATCCCGGCCAGGTCATCGGCCTGAACGGCAGCAGCCAGTGATTCCTGCGCCTGCAAAATCCCAAGGTCGGCAACCCGGATCTGCTCTCCGAGATAGACCTGGTAGTCGTGGATCATTTCTCTCTGCTCTTGCAGATGAGTAATTGCCGTCTCTAACACGGCAAATCCAGAATTATCAACAAGCTCAGATGCCCGTTCACTGGACAGACCAAGTTCCAACAATTGCTGCAAAAGCTCTTCTCTGTTTGCTGGCAAGTCATTCTCGTTGATTACTTCCACCCTCCCTTCTACTTGTGAAAAAATGGGAGCCGGGGACAGAGTAATCTTACCGTTGGCACTGAGGTAATAAACGTTTTCATCGCCAGGAACATAAAACAGTTGAAGAGGATAGGTGGCTTCGTCGGTAGTTGTTGCAGCAGATTCATTGCCTGAAATGAGATATTCCTCTCCCAACGCGTCGGCTAGCCAGTGAGCGTCAGCAGTCCATTTTCCTGCAAGGTATTGAATTATAATAGTATCCCGAGATTCGACAAGATCGAGCATATTCGATTCGTGTTTCGCCAACTCTGTTTCAAGTCGAAGAATCTCACCATTATCTCCGTCGAGAAGGAGGTGCTGCTCAGTTTTTTCTTCGAGTTTAACGCGTAAGAGCTGTACCTGATCAGCATATTGATCGATGGTTTTATCCAGCAACGCCACAAATGGATCTGCTCCGTAAGGCAGAAAAAAATCATCACACAACCCGATACGATTATCGCGATTCGTGTGTTGGCCAACAAACAAGTCGTACAATGTTGTACTAAAGTCAGCACCCACGGTATCAAGCGAGACCGTCATGCCAATATGATCAACGCCAGGCCATAATGCTGCAAGCCAGGAAACAACGCTGCCTTTCTCGAGGACATTTACCAATTGACCGGGAGTTATACCGACCGGTCGTCCGTCAAGGGTTGGAAGCTCTTTAACAAGTTCCAGATAAGCCGGATCCTTGACGACCCCACCTCCAGCGGCCGCTTCAGTTGTGGTGCCACCAAACCCCCATGTCCAGGCGATTATCTGAGCGATCGCCCCTCCTTTTGAATCGCCAGCTACAGAATAATTGTATTTAATTTCAGCTGCTTTCGCATCAGCGATAAATGCATTAACAAACTGAATTGCTTGTATATCCTGCCGATGCAATTTTCCAAAAAAATGACTTGCATTAGGTCCGGATAGTCCCCAGTCTAGATCATCATCGGAACCGCGAGTCGTAAAAATAATTTCATTGGTTCCTATTTTCTGTATCACATAAATTTCTAAACCAGAGTCGAGTTCCTCACTTCGTAATATCTTGTAGCCTTCAGGATCGGACACTATTTTCTCAGGTGTGCCCCGACCATAGACATGATCTGACAACGCTATTCTTTCAGCATGAGTTATTGAAGACATCTCAATCTCTCCCCAATAAATCTGATAATGTTCATCTAGTAATTTGTTTTCTAACAACTCCAATTACAGACTTTTCGTCAACTTTGTGTGACCTGTTATACGTATGGACTTCAGTAATAAATGACGGAGGAAGATGAACAACATGTCTCGTTTTATTGAATACTTCTATCTTGTTTGACCATCTATCTGCTTCCAAAAAACAAAGATAATTTTGATCAAAATCATATCCTTCATCACCAATTTGCAAATTAATTGTGACCAAAGAAAAATCATTGCCCCATACGGATTTATCTATATATTGCCTAAAATAACCATTGTTCCAACCGTACCATTTTTCATTATTTTCCCGAGCAGACTTATTGGATCGATAAATAAATGATGTTTTGTAACTTAAATCCCAAAGATTTATTCGTTTATAAATCTTATTATTCAAATTTTGTTCCGGAAGAAACATTCCCGCGCTTCCCCAATTACCCTTCACAAGTCCTTGATAAGATGGATATGGCAAATTCACAGACGGCGATATATAAAAATCGAAAATAGTATCGAAGTTACTTTGAGTACAATTGTCAGCATCGCTGAAATACCCACAACTCACCCTCCCGGTTGGAACATTGCGATAGGCAACGGCAAGAGCCCCCTCCAACTCTTTATTAATCCTTGAGGGGGGTAGATTATATTGCCGCGCAAAATTCTCAGTATAAACCCACAGACTGTCATCTATCTCTTTTCCGCCACGCCAATTGATCTCCGATAATTCTGGGCGTGATCGGTGGTGGGAAATAACGCGTTTCCAGAAGGATGGGGGCAATTCAACTGTGTGAAATGAATCCTCGGTCAACGGAAAACTAATGGAACGTTTAACATCAGGCGGCAACAAGGTGAAACGGCCATCGATGAACATCGTAACAACGGTCAAATTTTTCTTTCGAGTGGTGTTGTAACCAATAGTTTTCAGAGCACCATCTTTAACCTTTCCTGAAAGTACAAACTGAACACCTTTCAAACCAAAGGACTCCTCCCATTTCGCTTTGAGATCCGGATTGAGTTGACCCAACTGAAACAGGGACGTCTTCCACGGGAGAAGGCCCATTACAGGATTGCCGGTGATGCCGATGTCAACATCACTGCGGATATAAAGCTCAAGGACACACTCATAGGAAGGCACGCAGACGTGGCTTTCACCGTCTCCATGGCAGCGTTGCCGGCCACTGGGTTCAATACGAAAAGCAACCAGCTCTGCTCCCTTCAACTCGTTGTCCTGCCACTCGTATGGCATGGCAAAACGCCTCCTGGCTGACTCGTTGTAAACCCAGGTGTTATTGTCTTTAATGATGACGCTGCCATGACCGCACGACTTATTGAAGGCTGAATTCTGCGATTGCCAATATGTCATGGGATTGCAAGACGAGTGAGAATTCCCGGCCAGCAGTGGAAAAAGCAGCATCAAGCTAGTAATTATCAGCACTCGTCCAAACATTTTGTCACCCATAATATCTCCAATTTTGCCGTATAAAATTTCCAACAAAGATAGATGGAAAGTGTTGCTTGTAAAAATCAGACTAAAAGCAAATTCTGACTCCAACGTATTATCATATATTTATTAGTACAATTGTTCGACAGCCTGACCAAAATATTCTAACAAAAATGGTCGAATATGCTCAAACTCATCTTGGGACAAATACTCTTTACCATACGTCTGAGCTGAAATTTTATTAGATTTTTTTATCATGGATAAAAGAGAGTTTCTCTCCTTTTTTAATGCGTTGAACTTTTTTGATATTTCCATCTTATCACCGCGGTCATAACGATAACAAATCCAAACATCTTTATACAATTCCCTGTTTCCGAAAAGTTCAATAACCTTGTTTATAATTTTTTCTTTTTCTTCCTTCGGTATTTTTTTATAAAAATCAAGAAGGTTATATTTTTTCACTACCATTGCGTAGTCGTTATACATAGTGGGCACAATACTCCAATCAACACACCTATTTACCTGTAGATATTCAATAAAAAAGCCATAAAGTATCATTTCTGTTGATTTTTCAAAATCTCCCAATTTGTTATAAAAAATTGATGCAAAGTCAGCATGTAATGTGCTTTTTTTACTGTTAATCGTCTTTTGCTCTAGCCATTGCGCATATATATAAAAATCAGGCGATGACTCGCCCTGTTTCATCTTATTGCGTATAATATTGTGTTCTGCGTGAGAACGAGCGTAAGCATCAAGCATTCTAAATAAGTTTCTTTTCCTTATTGAGTCTTCTGCCCAAACGTCCATTGAAATTAACAACGATATAATGACATGGAATATACATAAAATTGTCTTGCCAAAATATTTATTTCTATTCATTAATTCCTCTCGTATATAAAATTAGTTGTAATCAGTCGATTCGTTTGTTCTACAACTATCTTCTCGAAATTTTAGTTTATAAGAACAGAAAACATCTCAATACTATTGAAAGCTTGACAATGTAGCACCCTGACCTTTCTGCAAAAACAAACCGAAGACGCTTACCTTCTGCCCACATACGTCAAATATCCACTCTTCAATCCAAGGCCCTTTTCGTATTCTACCGTTTTTATCCTTTATCTCAGGTGGCAGAACCACATTGGCTTCGACAAGACTTAATTCCTGACATTCTTTACTTGTTACTTTCTGGCGTGCTGCTGCTTTAGCATCCTCTAAAGAATCTACAATCAACTGTGCCGAAGCATTTGAGGTGCCCGGAGTACCAGGAAACACCTGAGGGGGAGCCCCTTTTTTTGCTTCAAAAACTGCATTGTAAATGTCTTTCCGTTTACAGCGTTCGTATTGATAGCGTTGTTGCCAAGAACCCTTTGTCGGATGTTGACAATTTTCCGGAAAAACAACTGGACTCTGCAAAGTCAACGAAAACGGTGTAATCTTTGCTTCATCCTCACAGCCTTCATCGTCGTACAGCAATTTATCCCAGTGGTCACCTACCTGCTTCATGCCGACCCTTTGTTCATCGCCAGAAAGATAGGCGGCAATTCTCGGATGATCTTCCACATCAAAGATATCGTGAAGTGTATCGGGAGGGGCAGCACAGCCCCATAGCGCCCAAATTACCATCGAATAGATAACCAGCATGGAACTACGACTATTCACCTTCATTAAACCAACCTCTTTTTTGGGACCTATTGTCCATCTTCTATGGCTGTCTTGATTGTTTTAAGGCAGCCTGGAGCGGTTACTGCTGACCGACGACGAGTTTGAATTTCTCGAGCAGCAGCAGGTAATCGTAATGTGCGGTCTTGTAGGTCTTTAAAGACCGGTAGTAGTCCTGTTGGGCGTTGAGGACGTCGAGCAGGACTTTGGCACCTTCGTCATAGGATGCCTGGGTTGATTCCATGGCCAGTCTGCTGGCCTCACTCGCTTGGCGATAGGTCTCGATTAGCTCCCTGGTGCCGATAATGCTCTCCCAGAGCGACTGGATCGATCTGGTCAGCGCGTTGTGCGCCGACTGCACCTGCCGTGCGGCGGAACGGAGCCGTCGTCCGGCCGCAACCGATGCGGCGATATCCTGCCCGCCGGTCAACAGGTCCATTTGCAGACGCACACCGATATCGGTTTCGCTGCGATCCTCACCGTAACCGGACAGGCCGCCGTCCGGCCGTCTGTCTCGATAATCGGCGAACAACACCAGGGCCGGAGTGAAACGACTGAGCGCTATACGTCGATTGATTTTCGCCACACCATGCTGTCGCTTGCTGATCTGCAGGTCGGTATTCATAACCGACGCCACCTGCAGCCAGTGATCGAGCGGTGGTTTCGGCGGCGCCGGCACCACTGGCAGATCGGTTGCAAACTGGTGGCTTTCGACCGCTTTGCCGATCACCTCTTCCAGTGCGGTCAGCGCGTTGGCAAGCTCGGTTTTACCGGCGATCTCGGCGGCCAGCGCGAGACGATAGCGAGCTTCGGCATGGTGACGATCGGTTATCGTGCCAAAACCAAGGGCCAGCTTTTCTATGGCGCTTACCACGTGTCGTTTCAGGGCGGCGGTTTCCGCTCCGTCGAGCAGATAACTCTCACGGCTGGAAAGTACCGCGTAATAACGCTCACTGACCCGCAAGCGCAGATCTTCCTCCGCCTTCTTCTTCATCAGCTCGGCAATGCCCATATCGAGCAAACCGCGACCGGCGATCCCGGCTTTGCTCAAATCGACCAGCGGCTGCTCGGCGGTGACGGTAATCTCCGCTTCATTAAACGATGCGATCGCATCTGCAGCTTCTGCATGCGGTTCCGGTCGCAGCGTGTCCCGACTGTGGGCATAACTGCCGGTCACTTGCACCGTCGGGCCGTAACCGGCCACCGCCTGCCAGCCCTCGGCGGCCCGGGCTGCTGCATCGTGCAGCTCAGCGTGATAACGGGCATCATGCAGGCGAGCGAGGGCCATCACTTCTGGCAAGCTCAGGATAGGCGCCTCGGCGACTGCCGACTGCGGCAGATACAAGACTGCGGCCAAGGCAACCGCGAGCCGCTGCCACTGCCGGCCCCACCACCTGGCACGGCGGCAGCGCGCTGATGCGGCCGTGCGCTGCGATCCGAATACGCTCACTGTTTTACCGAATCCCCGTCAGCTGCCTTCGACTCAGCGGTTTGCGCAAGCGGCGGCAGCAGGCGATGGGTCAGCCCGCCGTTTTTTGGGTCAGGCGCCAGCAGATGAATCTCCCGTTCGGAAAAGGAGGAACGCATATCGCTGAGTACCGTCTCAACTCCGCCGAACGGAGCGACGATATCGATCAGCCAGAGCCGTTCTCCGGAGGCCCAATCCTCCGGCCGGAGACGACCGCCGTTGCCGAGCAGTCGTTTTTCCACCTGATCGGTAAGAAACGCCCAGCTGACAAAAGAGATCGGGTATTCCTGTTTCATGTAGAGTTTGCATTGACCACTGACCAGGGGCGGGATCAGGAGCCATTCCAGGTCACTGATAAACTGGTAGCGCCGATGGGGTGATTGCAGGTAGAGCATGATCACCGGGCCAAGGGCCGGCAGTCGTTTGACCAGACGCATTGACTGCGCTTTGATCTGCTCCCGGAGCGCCTCATCGGCGACTGCCGCGTGTTCTTTTTCCGGAGCTGATCGCCCGTTTTTTTTCGTTTGTTGTTCTGTTGCCGCTGTGCCGGTTGTCATCATTGTCACATCTCCCGCAGGCTTTGGTCCCGATAACGAAGGATCGGGCCGAGAAAGTATTCGATTACCCGCCGCTGGCCCACCTTGACGTCGGCCGTTACCGTCATCCCCGGGGCAATCCGGCCGGTTCGGCCGTTCACGGTATTGGGCAGTTCATGGTCGGCCAGGGAAATCCGGACCGGATAGACCGGTCCCAGATCCTGATCGACCACCGCATCACCGGCCACCCACTCGATCGTGCCCGGCAGCGCGCCATAGCTGGTGAACGGAAATGCCGCCACTTTTACCGACACCGGCTGCCTCTGTTCGATAAACCCGATATCCTTGTTTAAAATCTTGGCCTCAACCTCAAAGCCGCTTGCCGTTGGGACGATCACCAGCAGCGGCTGGGCGGCGGTGACCACCCCGCCGACGGTGTGGATCGCCAATTGCTGCACCAGACCGTCAGACGGAGCCCGCAGGGCAAAGTGATCCTGTCGGTTTTGTGCCTTGGCGATCTGGTGGCGGAGGTGCTCGCGCTCATTCTGGGCCGTGGTCAACTGATCGAGCAGATCGCGCCGGTATTCGGCCCGGGCCAACTCCTGTTCTTCACCGGCGCGGTCAAGGCGGGCCTCGACTTCCGCCAGCCGGCTCTGCATGTTGACCAGATTGTGATCGGCATCGTTGATCTCGATCTGCGCTTGCAACAGTTCAGCACCCGAGATCAGCATCTTTTCGGCAAGCGCTCGTTTCTTTTCGTAGAGTTCTCGCGCCAGCGGCAATGATTCACTGAGCCGGTCGACCTCGGCGATGATCGCCTGGCGCTCGGCCCGGCACCGCCTGATCTCCGTTGCAAGCGTATCCCTGCGCTGCCGCCGCGCCGCCAGCGACTGATCGAGCAATCGCCGGTGCAGAGCAACCGTCTGCAGATCGGCACCTACCGGCGGCTGAAAGAGCGATGCGTTATCCTGTAATTGGGCGTTGAGGCGCAGTACGGTCAGGTCCGTTTTTGCCAGCTCTTTTTCCAGGGTCTGCAAATCCTCGCGATTGGCGGTGCTATCCAGGGTGATCAGCGGATCGCCCTGTTTCACCACTTGCCCGTCGCGCACATGGATGGCGGTCACCAGCCCCGGCTCCAGGGCCTGCACGATTTTGACCTTGCCGGTCGGCACCACCATTCCCTGGGCGCTGACGACGATATCCATCCCGGCCCAACTCGCCCAGCCCACGCTGCATGCCGCAAACACAACGATAAACAGCACCATCGCCCGGGAGAGAGGTGCCGGCGGGCGCTCAAGCACCTCCAGGGTAGCCGGCAAGAATTCGTAATCGCGCTGAGCCGTTCGTTCTCTCTGAAATCGTTCGATCAACCGGCCCGATACCTTCCCGGCCGGCGGCGACACGGGTATACCGATACCGGCGGCACCTTTTTTCTGCGACCGGCAAGTGCGTTTATCGTCTTCCCGCCGAACTTGCTCATCCGGCGCGGTCGAACGAACCGATGGATCATTGACAGGCATAGCTTCCCTCGTGGATGCTGTGCAGCATCGCATAGCGGCCGCCGGCGGCGAGCAGTGCCTCGGGAGTATCGTTTTCGACGATGCGGCCGCACTCCAGGGTAATGATCCGATCGGCATGGCGAACGCTCGACAGTCGATGGGCAATGATGAACACCGTGCGGCCGCGGCAGATCTGCCGCATGTTCTGTTGAATCAGCAGCTCGGACTCGTAATCGAGCGAGCTGGTCGCTTCATCGAGGATCAACATGCGTGGATCGGTGGCCAGGGCCCGGGCAATTGCCAGCCGCTGGCGCTGGCCGGTGGAAAGCTGAACGCCCCGTTCGCCGACCGGCGTGTCATAACCGTTCGGGAAATCCATGATAAAACCATGGGCGCCGGCCAGCTGGGCAGCCTCGATGACCGTTGTCAGCGGCAGATCCGGACCATTGAGGGCGATATTGTCGCGAATGGAGCCGTTGAATAGCACCCCGTCCTGAACGACGACACCGATCTGACGGCGCAACCACGAGGCGTCGGCCATGGACAGATCGACACCGTCGATCAACACCCGACCGCTGCGCGGAACATAGAGGCGCTGTAGCAGTTTCGCCAGAGTGGTCTTGCCCGAGCCGGTGCTGCCGACAATGCCGATCACCTCCCCCGCCTGAACAGAAAACGAAACATCTCTGAGCACCGGCGGGCCATCGGGGCTGTAGCCGAACGTGACCCGATCGAAGGTGACGGCTCCGGCGATATCCGGCAAGCTGACCCGGAACGGGTCGAATCCAGGCTCGGCGGGGCAGCGGAAGATATCGCCGATGCGCGCCACGGAAATCCTGACGTGCTGAAACTCCTTCCAGATCTGGGAGAGCCGTACGATTGGCGCCACCACCCGGGAGGAGATCATATTAAAGGCGATCAACTGACCGACGGTCAGGTTGCCGTAAAGTACCTCCTTGGCCCCGAAATAGAGGAGCAACACCGTCAGCGCCTTGCTCGCCACAGCGGTAATCTGATTGACCAGGTTGGCCAGCAGACCGCTTTGAAAGCCGTTTTTGACATGATCGGTCAGCCGCGCCTCCCACTTTGCCTGCAGCCGCGGCTCGGCGGCACCGGCCTTGATCGTCTCGATCCCGGAAATGGTTTCTACAAGAAAAGACTGGTTGTCGGCGCCGCTGCTGTAGGTGTCTTCCAGCCGGTTGCGCAGCAGCGGCGTCATCAGGAAAGAAGCGGCGAAGAGAAACGGCAGACTGATCAAGACGATGAGCAGCAAAAACGGACTGAACAGGTACATGACAAACAGGAAGACAACGACGAAAAACAGGTCGAGCAGCAGCATCAGGCCCGAACCGGTGATAAACCGGCGGACATTGTCCAACTCTCGCATGCGGGCGATGGTGTCGCCGACCCGGCGACTCTCGAAGTAACTGAGCGGCAGCGACATCAGGTGCTTGAATACCGCCACCCCGAGCATCAAATCCATCCGGTTGGCGGTGTGCGACAGCAGATAGGTGCGCAGCCCGTTCAGGGCGATCTCGAAGATCGAGACGATTACCAGGGCGAGGACCAGGACATCGAGCGTGGTCAGACTGTTGTTGCTGAGCACCTTGTCGATGACGATCATAAAGACCAGCGGCGACAGCAGCGCAAAGAGCTGAACGAACAGCGAGGCCAGCAGACAGTCCCTGAACACGCCGCCGTATTTGCGGGCCGCGCGGAAAAACCAGCCGAGTCCGAAGCGCTGCTCGCCATCAAGCGGGCGTTCTTCCCGCTTGAGCAGCAGGATAGAGCCGCGGAGCCGCTGTTGCAGCCGATCAATATCTTCCCAGTGGGGCTGCGCCGCACCCTCCTCCTGCACGAGGACCTGCCCTTTGTCAACATCAAGGCGGGCCAGCACCGTATATCCTCCGCCGTGCAACGGGGCGACCACCGGGTACAGCTCCGGGCGCAACCGGGCCAGCGGCTTGTCAACAAAGCGGGCCTTGAAACCGATCCGACGGAAGGCCCGCGCCAGCATCAGCGGCGCAAACTCGTCCCGACCGGTACTGAACTGATGCCGCAGCTGCTCGGCGCTGATCGGTGCACCATGCAACCGGGACATCAAACCAAGACAAAAGAGGCCGCTGCGCACATCGATAGCTGGCTGAGTCATATACGCTCCGGTGGTTGACGGGGATCCTCGGCACCTGTCGGTAAGTACCGACAAGCATCTGGAGCGCACCGTAGCGCATCGATCTGACAATTTTCTTACAGCCTGGCATTTTCAAACATTTTTTTGATGCTTTTCCTCCCAAAAACCTATTGACACCCCCGG
>NPIE01008099.1_pt1 | contig 18334 bp, 10 predicted proteins | sample 8637661 | NCBI WGS metagenome assembly NPIE01 (sample SAMN07420842, study PRJNA396082) | bioreactor metagenome | isolation source: sample BA12 brine-fed electro-methanogenic bioreactor BA | place: Japan: Kochi | collected 2016-12-09
TGGAGATGTTGTTGTCGTCATAGAAGACAACCAGCTTGTTCAGTCCCAGCGTGCCGGCCAGCGAGCAGGCCTCGTGGGAAATGCCTTCCATCAGGCATCCGTCGCCGACGAACACGTAGGTATGGTGATCGACGATCGTATGCCCTTCGCGATTGAACTGCGCGGCCATGACCCGTTCCGCCAGCGCCATGCCGACGGCGTTCGCGAGCCCCTGCCCCAGCGGGCCGGTGGTGGTCTCGACGCCCGCTGTCATCCCGTATTCCGGATGTCCCGGGGTCTTAGAATGCATCTGGCGGAAGTTCTTCAGCTCGTCGAGCGGCAGCGCATAACCACTCAGGTGCAGCAGTGCGTAGAGCAACATCGAGCCGTGCCCGTTGGACACCACGAAGCGATCGCGGTCGGCCCAGTCCGGAGCTGCAGGGTCGTGCTTCAGAAAGTCGTTCCAAAGCACTTCGGCGATGTCGGCCATGCCCATCGGCATGCCGGGATGGCCGGAATTGGCTTTCTGGACGGCGTCCATTGCGAGCGCGCGAATGGCATTGGCCAGCTCGAGGCGGGTTGGCATGGGGCTCACCGGAATCAGACAAAAATGGGACGCTATTGTCGGTTTTTGCCCGCTTCGGGGCAACAAAGCCCCCGCCATGCGCGCACCGACCCGGGGGCGGCCACAAAAACAGAACTCAGTCGTCGGCCGATCGCTCTCCGGGAAACCGGCGCCGCGTGGCCCGATACAGCAGGTAAACCCCCCAGGGATAGGCCAGCACCCACCAGCCCAATGCCTCATCCAGCGGCGGCAACGCCGCTGCGGCCTCGCCGTAACGGGTCCGCCACAACCAGACATAGCCGAGGATGAACGCCCAGGGCGCCTGGCTCAACAGAATCCAGACAGGTTTCCCAAGCAAGCCGCAACGCCGCGAAAACAGGATAAATACAGCGGGAACTACGACCAGAAGCGCCGCCAACGCCTGACGGACGGGATCAGCGCCAATCAACCAGCCCGCGTCCACCATGACTTGCCTCGTCGACTCTCAGATGCCTGCATCAGGCAACACAACAACAGGGAACCAACGCATGCGGAGGCGAACGCCACCGTCGCCCCCCCTTTTTGAGCTAGCGCACACGTCGGATCAGCGTGTCCGACATCATATGCTTCATCGTATCGTGATCGACGATCCGGTAGACCTCGGAAAGAACCTCGCCCGGCGTCAGCGGGCTCTGCTCGTCCATCCTGAGCACCAGCACGATGTCCTGATCGTTCGCCTGGCTGATTTCCATCTTGCCGTACGCAAAGTCTGCGGCACCGTCATTGAGGTTCATCGTCTCACAGCGGAACGTCAGATCAGAGCGGAAGTTGCAGTAGGTCTTCAATTCACCCTGCCCCTGACTGACATCCGAAACCCATAGTCCGTCCAAGTAGCCCAGCGCCTTTGCGAGCGCTTCCGGACTGCTCGCACCAGGCGGAACTGTTGCTTCACCGGCGACAGCACCCTCCGCAGATACCGGCGTATTCAACGCGACTGAGACCACAAATCCAGCTGTCAGAAGCGCCCTGGTCAGCTTCACATTCATCTCCTCAGATAGCCCTCAACCATACAGCGCCAGCCGTCGATTCCCGACGCTGCGCCTGCACAAAAAGAAAGAGGGGGGCTTGCGCCCCCCTCGAAAGGTTACAGCAGTTTCTTATGCGTTCAACAACCGCTTAGCACTCGCCTGCAGCAGGCGTAGCAGCCGGGAGGGTCACCTGCGGGCAGGTGTAACCAGCCGGAGACGGCGGGATGAACTGCAGTTCTTCGATCTCGTTCAGACCGTCAGCAGCGTTGGTCGGAATCGAGCCATCCGGCTGACCCGTACCTTCATCGAACGGGAACACATTCGTCGAGTTCGTGGTATCGAACTGCGACGTGATGCGCTGACCCGCAATCAGTTCAACCCGGTCACCGCCCGCGATCGGGCTGGTCTGGGTGAACGTCAGGATGATGCGCTGCGCCAGCTGGTCATTACCCGTCACCGTGGTGATGTCCTGACCGTTGCTGTCGAAGATCTGCACGTCCGACGGAGGTGCGTTGGCCGCCAGAGTGCTATCGAAGTACTGGAACTTCGAGGCAACCCAAGCCACCAGCTCAGCCTGCGTCAGCGATCCGTCATCGTTACCGAACGGAGCCTCATCCGCGTCCGTGCCGTTGGCGTCGTTGCGGGTATCACCCACGACGCTGTCGGTCACGAAGAACGGCTGGCTGAACGTGATATCGATGTTGAAGGTCGTGCCTGCAATACCCGGGCCCGGGGGCTGGGTGCTGTAGTTCGAACCACGGACCACCGAGACCGGAGCGAACGGACCGACGATGTCAGCCATGGCGAACACCGGCGCATGGATGCCGAGACCGGCCGTCTGCCAAGCCGCCCAGGTGTTGTTGGTGAACGCAGTGCCGAACACCGTGCCAGCGGCGCGGTCCGGAACCGAGTTGTACACCACAGCACCGTGGCCCGGAGTCGGGTCGATCGCGCCCGCCGGCAGAGCAGTGATGCCCGCCAGGTTGGCCGCTTCGTACGCCGTTTCCGCGTATTCCAGATCGGTGTCGGTGAAGCAGGTCGACACGTTCGCCGGAACCACTGCGTTGCTGGTCGGGATGGTGATGCGGGTGTTGCCCGCGCTCAGCACCGCCGGAGTCGGATCAGCCGCAGCCGCAGCCAGCGACATCGCAACCGGACCGCCCAGGCAATCCAGCAGCGTGACGTTGCCGCTCAGGCGCACGCCCTCGTGGAAGTCGAACACCAGCTGCTGACCATCGTAGAACGCCATGGTCATGATCGCCGGGGTGAAGTCACGGACCAGCACGCGGGCATTTGCCGCGTCGGTCGCAACCACGCCGTTGGCGTCAGCGATGTCGTCCGCCATGTCAATCACGGCACCGGTGGCCGAACGGCCGTCGGTTTCGAAGTTGACGATGTTGTCGGCGTTGAAGATCACCAGATGACCGGTGTTCGGAGCCGGCAGCGGAGCGCCTTCGTTCGCAACGTTGTTGGCGCTGGTGAAGCCCGACAGCACGGTCGCGCCGTTGTAGGCCGGCGTGCCCAGCAGCGGCGGGTTGGCCAGCGGCTCGGACACCGAAATGCCCAGAGTGCGGGCCGGAGCGCCGAGGAACGCAGCGGTCGACGTCGCGTCGTGGAACACCGACAGGGTCGAGGTGATGCCCAGGCCACCCAGGTTGGCGGCACGCTGGACATCCAGCTCGGCAGCCTGGTCGATGTTGCCGGAGGCCAGCTCTTCACGCAGGGTGTCTGCGTTGTAGTTGGCCGTGGTGTCGGCGTTGTCGAGCATCTGCGGGTTGACCGGCAGCACGAACAGGTGACGGTCACCCGAACCGGTCTGCACCACGCCACCGCCCGTGCCGATGGTCACCTGCAGGGTCTGGTTGATCTGCGAGGCCAGCAGCTGCGGGGTGGTGGTCGGCGGAACGTTGTCGGTCAGCGCGATCATGCTCTCGCCGCCCAGGAGGCCAGCGGAAGCACGCGACTGCGCCACGATCACGTCACCCGGCTGCAGACGCGTACCGGCGCGGCCGGCAACGACCACGTCGAACGAGCTCAGACCGTTCGGGTTGATGACATAACGCAGACGGCCGGTTCCCAGAGCCTTGGTCGGCGCGGTACCGGTGGTCACCGGACCCATGTTCTGCGCAGCACCGTTGATGCCGGTGACCGGGAAGAACAGGGCATCGAGGATGGTGTTGTTGCGACGCACGTACATCACGACGTCGACCGGCAGGTTGGCAGCCGGCATGGTCACGGTGACGCGAGCCACTTCACCACGGGTCACGCGAGCGCTCGGACCGAACAGGGCTTCTTCGATGGCATTCATGAAGATGTCCTGATTCGGATTCGGCAGCTGCGCCGCGTTCAGGTTCTGCATGTCGCCAGCGGTCAGCGCCGGGATCGTCGCCGGAGCAATGGCCGCGTTGAACGGGTCGATCGCGTTGGTCAGCTCGCCCTCGATCACCGTGTCAAGCAGCGACGAGGTGGTCAGGAACGGGAACTGATCAGACGGGTTGCCGGTGTCGACTTCGTCGCTCTTCTGCACCAGGGTGACGGCATCGGCGACCGTGTTGGTCTCGATGAACGTCTGCAGCACGACCTGCAGCTGCGGCTGGCCGCCGAAGTTGGCGATGGTGTCGAAGTCCGGCATCTGCACCGGCTGGGCGGCACCCAGCACCGTGAGCGAGGTGCTGATGGGGTTGCCGACCGAGTCGAGCAGCGACTGACGACGGATGTAGATGTTGAAGGTCGTGCCCGGAGCGATCGCCGAGGCCGTGGTGACACGAACCTGGTTCGCCGACAGCACTTCCAGCGAGGACGCGACAGCGGTCTGGTTCGGAGCCGCGCCGACGGTGACGACGAGGTCGGAATCCGTCAGGTTGGCCGCAACCGGCTCGCTGAAGGTCAGGGTGACACCGCCGGTGGCGGCGGTCATGTCCAGACCGTTCGACAGCACGCCCGGAGGCGTGAACGCGACAGCGCCGCCAGCGGTATCCGGAACCGGAACGCCCGAGACCGTGGTGACGTACGGCGGAATGAGGTCGGCATTGACGTCGTTGGTCGCCATGATGCCCGCGAGCTCAACAGTGTTGTTGGACTCGGAGATCGTGGAGATCAGCACGCCGCGGCCATCGACCGGCGTCACCGCGTCGTTCGGGGCATCGCAGCCGAGAACGTTGGTCGGGTTGCCGCTCTGGAACGCAAGCGCCAGGTAGTTCACCGTGCGCAGAACGAAGCAGGAGTCGTCAGGCACGTTGGTGAACACGAACTGGCCGTTCGCATCGGTGGTTGCAGTAATGTAGGCAACCGTGTATGCAACTTCCGTAGCATTCGCAACGCCGGTGTTGCCCGAGTTGTCGGTCGCCTGCGAGTCGATCCAGATGTCCTCGAAGTCGAGGCTCACCGGCTCGTTGGCAATGACGTTGCCCGTCGCGGTATCGCGCAGGGTGCCACGGACAGCCGTCGTCAGCGCCGGCAAACGCACAGCGCCAGCGCTGGCGGTGTAGCCGTCAACGAACAGGAGCTGCGGGTTGGTGGCACCGCTGACAACGGTGTTATCACCGAACACCTGCGCATTCGGGTTGACCGTCACGGTCGCACCGGCGTAACCCGCCGGCGGAACGATGGTCACCGGGATGAACTGGTTGTTCGTCGCGCCGGTCGTGATCGTGCCAACGGTGTTGGTCACGGCCACGCCGTTGATCTGGTACTGGCCACCTGCGTTGGTGGTGACAGACTGGTTGCCGATGGTAACGGTGGCACCTTCGATCGGCGCGCCGTTGGTATCCAGAACGGAGCCAATTACCGTGCCGACCGGATTGGTAATCTGCGACGTGTTACCACCAGTGGTGCTGTTGGTGTTGTCATCGCCACAACCTGCGAGCGCCATCGAACCCGCAATCATTGCGGCGATAGGCAGCAGGCGGAAGGATGACGTCACCCTATACTCGCCCAATTTCATTGAGATCTCCCAAACAAGTTAGGTCTTCCAAGAGTTCGTGCCGTTAGAAGAAAGCCCCCAAGCAAAGCGGCTACCCGGTGACCTCCCCTCCGGAGCACGGTCGGAATGTAGCACGTCTTTTTCAGCAACGGTAGGGAGGCACGCGCAAAACTTGCTGTATTTCTCAGATGATCGAGAAATGTGTCGTTTGCGGCGCATTCGGAACCCGAGATACTCCGTTCTCAGCCTGGAGCGCGAAGCACACGTCACGACCGCGAATCCCGGGCGTGGCCCATGGGCCGACGGATGAACGACAGGCCAGACCACGATGAAACACGGAACGCTTGTCGATGATCTGGCAGCGTCGCAGCGGACCGGCCGCGCACTCCCCACATGCCAGCCGCACCACCATGCGCGAACAAATATCATGACGTACTCGATCGCGCACAAGGGCAGAAACCACCCACTCCGACAGCAACCCGACTCGCGCAGCCAGGCCGCGATCTCAAACCACCGGCGCAGCCCGGATCAGCCTTGCACTGAGAGCCGTTCAATCAGTCTTCCGGGAGGGATCAAAAAACCTCACGCCCGGAAACGAAAAGACCCCGACAAAATTTGTCGGGGTCATGCCGCCTTCGCCATGAACTCTTGGCCCCCGGAGGGCAATTAGGGAGACCACCCTTCAGCAGGCTCTTGTAGCCTAACCTGAATGGCGCCCCGGGCGCAATCCCACAATGCACAAAAATACCTCCGCGCAACCGGAAGAGCGGAGATATCTTTGAATTCAAAAAAGATAACGCCCCAGGTCCATGCCCCGGGGCGCTAATCGGACAGCGTCAAGCGTCAGCGTTCAACGCAGAGAATCCCCGCGATGAGCGCGCCGCTCCAACTTACTTGTACGCCTCAACTTCAGCACGGCGATTCAACGCACGGCCGGCGGCGGTGGCGTTGTCGCCTGAAGGCCGCGACTCACCGAAGGACGTCACCTCGATACGGTCAGCCTCCACGCCCTTGCGGACGAGGTAGGCCTTGACCGCATTGGCGCGACGCTCGCCAAGACCAATGTTGTAGTTGTCGGTTCCACGATCATCGGTATGCCCGGAAACCTGCACGGTCAGCTTCGGATTTTCGGCCTTGAGCTTGCCGATCGTAGCTGCAGCGCTATCCAGCTTGGCACGCGCTTCAGCGGTCAGGTCGTTACGGTTGTAGCCGAAGTAGATCGGGCCGAACTGCGCAACCGGGGCATCGTCACCACCGATCTGCTTGGTCAGCGGGCAACCCTTGCCGTCGACTTCCGTGCCGGCCGGCGTGTCCGGGCACATGTCCTTGGCGTCAATCACACCGTCGCCGTCGCTGTCCGCGGGCCCCTCCTCGACAACCGGAGCAGCGACCGGCTCAGCCTTCTTGGCGTAGACGAGCGGTTCACCGAACGGCACGACCAGCGCCAAACGCAGGACTGCTTCGTCGAAATCATTATTGAACGGCGCCACGCTGCCACCGCCGACACTGTCGTTGACGTCGATGACGCGGTAGCGCACGTCGAAGCGAACGCCCAGCTCGGTGTCTTCGTCGACATTGAAGTACTTGAAGAAACCGGCGCCGGTGTAATAGGTGCCATCGTAGCTGTCGCCGACGCTGCTGCCGTCGGAGTTGGTCATGCCGACACCCGCAGTCAGGTACGGCACCCAGCCGCGCGACATCGGGTAGGTCAGCAGCGCCGCGATTTCGCCGCCGTACTCATCCCAGTCATTGTTGGCGGGAGACGAGTCACTGTCGAACGAAGAAAGGAACGCCGTGAATTCCATTCCGAAATAACGGGAGAACGGCTTTCCGACCGAGATGAAGGCACCGAGACCATCATCGGACTGACGGCTGTTGTCGTCGACGAAGATGTACTGACCGCCGATGTTCACATACGACCGGAGCGCGTACGGCTCCTCGCCGGCAAAAGCTGGATTGAACGCAATCGCGGCGCCCGCAGCCAGCGCACAGCCTACCTTCTTAAGCATACGTACTCCCCTTTCTAGCGATGGGACGAATGGCGCACGGACGCACCGAGTTCATCAAATACCGGATACCGAAAACGCGACGCCATCCCTGATACGCCGCCGGTTCGCAGCCAAGTATAGGAGCAAACATTCACGGTGGTAAACGTCTACGGAACTGCGGAAATCACCTATGCCGACGCAGCGCACCGAACCGCCATCGGTTCAGGCGCGCCACTTGATGTTGCAGCCCATGCTCGGATCCTGCCGGGCTGCAACGGAGGAACCACTGATCACGGCATCAATCGCCGCGCGCAGATCCTGCCCGTTCAGCGGCAACCCATTACCCGGGGTCGACGCATCGAGCCGCCCCCGATACACCAGCCGGCGCGCCGCATCAAACAGATAGAAGTCGGGCGTGCACGCGGCCTGATAGATCCGCGCAACCCCCTGACTCTCGTCATACAGGTAAGGGAACGGGTACCCGACTTCCGTAGCCACGACCTTCATCTTTTCCGGCGCATCTTCCGGATAATGTTCGATGTCGTTGCTGGAGATTGCCACGAACCCGATGCCGCGCGGCGCGTAGTCGCGCGCGAGGCGCACGAGTTCCGAATTGACATGCTTCACATAAGGACAATGGTTGCAGACGAACATCACCACCGTGCCCGCGCGGCCGGCGATATCGGCGAAAGTCATCGTCACCCCGCTGACCGTATCGGGCAAGGCGAAGTCCGGAGCCTCGGTGCCCAGCGCCATCATGTTCGAGTAAGTCAGGGCCATTGATAGAACGCGATGCAAAAGCGGAACGCTCAAAGCATAACGCACACGGATATGGACTGGCTGCCGCCGCACTTCTTCCCGTAAAATATCCGTCCATCCGCATACCCAGATCGAGTCAGCAGCGCCGCCCCGACCGCGAGGCCGCCCGGGCCGCTGAAGACTTCCTCTCCACCTTGAGTCTTCATTGAGGGCCACCCCGTGAGCCAGTACCTGTTTACCTCCGAGTCCGTTTCCGAAGGCCATCCGGACAAGGTCGCCGATCAGATTTCGGACGCCGTGCTCGACGCCATCCTCGAGCAGGACCAGCGTGCCCGCGTTGCCTGCGAAACCATGGTCAAGACCGGCGTTGCCATCGTCGCCGGCGAGATCTCCACCACCGCCTGGGTTGACCTCGAGGCGCTGGTCCGCAACGTCATCACCGATATCGGCTACACCTCGTCGTCCGTCGGCTTCGACGGCGCCACCTGCGGCGTCCTGAACCTGATCGGCAAGCAGTCGCCGCATATCGCCGTCGGCGTCGACCGCAAGAAGCCCGAGGAACAGGGCGCCGGCGATCAGGGACTGATGTTCGGCTACGCCTGCAACGAGACCAAGGGCCTGATGCCGGCGCCGATCTACTATTCGCATCGCCTGGTCGAACAGCAGGCCAAGGTGCGCAAGGGCCGCAAGCCCAAGCTCGCGTGGCTGCGCCCGGACGCCAAGTCGCAGGTCACGCTGCGCTATGAGAACGACGTCGCCGTCGGCATCGACGCGGTGGTGCTTTCGACCCAGCACGATCCCGGCGTCAAGCTCAAGACCCTGCGCGAAGGCGTGATGGAGGAAATCATCAAGCCGGTCCTGCCGGCCAAGTGGATCGACAAGAACACCAAGTTCCACATCAACCCGACAGGCATCTTCGAGATCGGCGGCCCGGTCGGAGACTGCGGCCTGACCGGCCGCAAGATCATCGTGGACACCTACGGCGGCTGGGCGCGCCACGGCGGCGGCGCTTTCTCCGGCAAGGATCCGTCAAAGGTCGATCGCAGCGCCGCGTACGCCGCCCGCTACGTCGCCAAGAACATCGTGGCCGCCAAGCTGGCGGATCGTTGCGAAGTCCAGGTGAGCTACGCCATCGGCGTCGCCGAGCCGACTTCGATCATGGTCACGACCTTCGGCACCGGAAAGATCAGCGACGCGTCGATCGAAAAGCTTGTGCGCAAGCACTTCGACCTGCGTCCGTACGGCATCATCAAGATGCTCGATCTGGTGCACCCGATGTACCAGGCGACTGCCAGCTATGGCCACTTCGGGCGCAAGCCGTACGAAGTTGTACGTGAAGACGGGACCCGTTACACCGCGTTCTCGTGGGAGAAGACCGACAAGGCGGAAGTCCTCGCGGACGACGCCAAGGGCCTTAAGTAAGACCCCGCCCGTTCCCGGAAAGCCGCCGCAAGGCGGCTTTCCCATATTCGGCACGGCACGCCCGACTGACTATATTCCTTTATCCGCATAAGCGGATATACTGAGCACTTATCGCCGAGGGGCGCTGCGACCCCGTGAATCCGTGAGGGCCAGGCTCGGCGACCCCATTCCCGATGCAACCGCGCCCTCTTCACGAACTGGAGAGCCCGATGAACGCTGTCGTTCAGCCTCACGCCACCGCCCACGAATTCAAGGTGCGCGACCTGTCCCTGGCCGATCTCGGCCGCCGCCGCATCCAGATGGCCGAGCAGGAAATGCCGGGTCTGATGTCGATTCGTGCCAAGTACGCGCCGCTGCAGCCGCTCAAGGGCGTGCGCGTCTCCGGCTCACTGCACATGACCAAGGAGACCGCGGTCCTGATCGAGACGCTGGTCGCGCTCGGCGCCTCGGTCCGCTGGGCGTCGTGCAACATCTTTTCGACCCAGGATGACGCCGCGGCCGCCATCGCCGCCGCCGGCATCCCCGTTTTTGCCTGGAAGGGCGAAACGCTGGAGGAGTACTGGGACTGCACGCTGGATATGCTGACCCATCCGGGCATGACCGGACCTGAACTGATCGTCGATGACGGCGGCGACGCCACGCTCCTGATCCACAAGGGCGTGGAGATGGAAGACGGCGACGACTGGATCAACTCGCCTGGAGCCAATCACGAGGAGCAGGTCATCAAGAATCTGCTCAAGCGCACCCAGGCCGAACGCCCGGGCTTCTGGAAAAAGGTCGCCTCGGAATGGCGCGGCGTGTCGGAGGAGACCACCACCGGCGTGCACCGTCTCTACCAGATGATGGAAGCCGGCAAGCTGCTGGTGCCGGCGATCAACGTCAACGACTCGGTGACCAAGTCGAAATTCGACAATAAGTATGGCTGCAAGGAATCGCTTGTGGACGGTATCCGCCGCGCCACCGACACGATGATGGCCGGCAAGGTCGCCGTGGTCTGCGGCTATGGCGACGTGGGCAAGGGATCGGCCGCCAGCCTGCGCGGCGCCGGCGCCCGCGTGAAGGTGACCGAGGCCGACCCGATCTGCGCGCTGCAGGCCGTCATGGAGGGCTACGAGGTCACGACGATGGACGAGGCGGCCGCCATCGGCGATATCTTCATCACCGCCACCGGCTGCTGCGATGTGATCACCGGCAAGCACATGGAGCAGATGAAGGACGAGGCGATCGTGTGCAACATCGGCCACTTCGACAGCGAGATCGAAACGCGGTACCTGTATGAGACGCCCGAATGCCGCCGCGAGAACATCAAGCCGCAGGTCGATCAGTGGACGCTGAAAAGCGGCCGGTCGATTATCCTGCTGGCCGAGGGGCGCCTGGTCAACCTGGGCTGCGCAACGGGGCATCCCTCGTTTGTGATGAGCAACAGCTTTACGAACCAGTGCCTGGCCCAGATCATGCTCGCCACCGAGGACCTCAAGCCCGATGTGTACACGCTGCCCAAGAAACTGGACGAGGAGGTCGCCCGGCTGCATCTGGCCTGGCTGGAGGCCAAGCTGACCACGCTGACCCCCAAGCAGGCCGAGTACCTGGGCGTGCCCGTCGAAGGACCCTACAAGCCGGATCATTACCGGTACTGAGTAGCGGCGCGGCTCGCCACTGCTAGGGCACGCGGCACTCGATGCGGTGCCGGCCGGACCCTACTTCCAGGACGCTCGTCTTGGATGGGGCGGAGAATTCTCGGCCATCGAGTTGCATCAGAATGGCACCGTCCGCGTCGTCCGGGAGGGGCGGGTGAATCTCGGCGATCAGGTTGCCGGGCAGGTCCAGTTCCAGAACGAACCGGCCTTGACTTCGATGGAAATCAACGACGACCGGGCCGCGGATCGTGGGGACCTTGGCGTGGAACCACCGCAATCGGCCCGGCCGGGGCTGGATACGGATGCGGCCGCAACCGGGTTCGAGCGGCTCGACGCCGACCAGACATCGCGGGATGATGTTCGCCGGCGCTGCGCCCCAGGCGTGGTTCCAGTCCAGGTTGTTCTTGAACTTCCAGTCCCACGCCTCCAGCGTGACCGTCGAGCCGGTCCGGAGCATGTTGAACCAGCTCCGGTCATGCAGGGCCGTCATCAACGACAGGGCGTAATCCTCGCGCCCCGCGGCGTAAAGGCCGTCAAGCAGGTGGTGCGCCCCGTAGACGCTGCACGCCATGCCGCGCGATTCCACGTAATCGAGCACACCGGGCAGGTGATCTTCGGGGACCAGGTCGAACGCCACGGCAAAGAGATTGGCGTGCAGGGCGGCGTGCGTGGCGCCCTCGCCATCCACGTAGACGCCGCGATCGGGGTCGAAGAAGGTGCTATTGAATGACCGGCGCACCGTGGCGATTTGTCCGGCCAGCGCGGCGGCGTCCTCCCGCTTGCCGAGCGCCAGGGCGATCTGCCGCAGGCACACCAAAGCCCGGTAGCCAAAGGCATTAATCACGGTATTGACCGGCCGCATATCGTACCCGTCCCGTTCACCGTAGAGGCCGTTTCGGGTGAAGGCCGCCGGCGGCCAATCGACCAGGTCGCGAATGGCGCGGTCGATGTGGATGGATCGCAGAAACTCGCGGCTCTGCGGCCGGGCCGTGGAGATCAACCCATCCTCGCGGGCCAGTGCCCGCAGCGTCTTGGCGCGAAGGTCCTCGTAGTAATGCGCCATGGATTCGGGGTCACCCGTGTACAGGTAGTCGTCCCAGGCCATGAGGAGCGAGTGGAGGATCCATTCGGTGGGCCACGTCGGGTGCGTGATAAGGTACTCGTGGGTGTAACGGGCCAGGGCGTATTCCCGGTCAACGCCGTAGTGGCAGAGCTGGTTGATGTACGCGTCACCCTCGTAGGGGATCCGTTCGCGGTCCCCATCGACGTACACGCCGCAGAAGCTGGTCGCCCGGATGCTGTACTTGCACAGGTCCCAAACCGCGTTGAGGATGCGGTCATCGCAGGCGAAGGTCGCGGCGTCATCGTCGAACGGATAATGGACGGCCAATTGCCTCACGCCGTCCGCCTCCAGGGGCCCGGGCCAGCCGGTGATCTCGGCGTAACGGAAGGGCAGCACCTCGAACAAGTCGGGCGGCATCTTGATGGCCGCCGGTCCGGTGTTACGCCGATCCGAGGGGATCTCCACGCGATAGGTCTTCGGTCCGGCTTCGACGCTCAGGAGGATTCGACGGTAGCGAATCGTCCCGGGGGGCCGGCGGTCGATCTCTTCAGCGCGGATGAGCTTCTCCCCTAGGTGCACCTCGATCGTCCGTGCCTCGGTGCTCTCAAGCGTCAATTCCAGGGTCCCGAACGCGGCACGGCCGAAGTCGATGAACCAGTGCTCGGGCCCCTTGCGAACGATCTTCCGCGGAGGGATGTGATGCATCTCCAGCGGCCGGCGCGACGTGCCATAGGTGTTCAGGTCCGGGGCCGTGCGAAAGGTCTGGATCTTAGAGTAGCCGCTGGCCTGGCCATCGCGGTTCCAGGTACGGACGCGCCAGCAATACGTGCAGCCGGGCTTCAGTGGCTCGCCGCCGAACTGGACGTACACCGAGGCGCTGCTGTTCACCCGGCCCGAATCCCACACGTCCGGCGTACCCGCCTCAAGCAGGGCCGGCGTGGTGGCCACCTGAATCCGGTACGCCGTCTGGCGGTCGTCGGACGTGGTGGAAGGCACGATCCAGGTAAAGTCCGGTCGGGCATCGTGGATGACGGTTTGCCCGGGATCGGAAAGCAGCTCGCACATCAGGCCCGTGGGGACCTGCGCGTACACGACTCGGGCTAGAAGCAGCATGACGATCACCGCGAGCCAACGGCCTGATTCGGTTCGATGCGACATAGCGTATCCTATTGTCCTCTCATATCTTTCGATGTGGCCAAGGCGATAACACGGCCCTGGTCGCCGACGGCGCAGTAGAAGTGGTAGACCACGTCATTGTGCTTGATCACCCAGGGCTTGTGGGCGTAGGTCTCGTCCCACGGCTCGGACGGCGCCACCAAATCGGGCCCCGTCCACCGCGTCCAGTGGACCAGATCGTAGGAGCAGGCGAACGTGTCAAAGGCCTTGGGCCGCCAGAACGCCCCAAAATAGAACATGACCCACACGTCGCCGATGCGAGTGATCTGCGGGTCGCCGCTGATACCGCTGCCGTTGTCGATGACCGGCTCGGCGCCGTAGCGGAGCCAGGTCCGCATGTCGTGGCTGACGGCCATGCCGATCCGCTCATAGCCGCTGTCGGGCTTGCCGTTGTAGAACATGACAAACGGATAGCCCAGGGTGCGATCCGCGTCGTGGATGATGTGGCTTTTGTACTGGGTCAGCGACTCGAAGTCGCGCACATCCGGCTGATCGCGGGACAGCACCGGCTCGGGCAGGCGATTCCACTCGACGGCTTGGGTGGGATCGGATGTCCAGGCGATGCCGATGGCCAGGGGGTCGGTCTCGTAGCCCTTCAGGGCCCCGCCCAGGTAGGACATCCAGTACCGGTCATCGTGCTTCTGCAGGGTGCAGCCGCCGCCCCACGTGGTGTCCTGCAGGGCGATGTATCCGGCCGCCTGCATCGCGTCCCACGTGTTCTCCCGGAAACGAAGGATCTTACCGAGGGGTTCCCAGTGGAGCAGGTCGTCGCTGCGGGCCAGGGCCGTCTCGTAACCGCTGCCGTCGAAGATAATGTAGGTCATGTACCATGCGCCGCCATGGCGGAACACGGCGGGGCAATCGACCTTCTGGCCCGCGGGACCCTTCAGAATGACCCCGTACTTGCAGGGTGTCTTGACCTGCTCGTAGATGCGCCGCATCGTTGGGGGATCGACAGGCTTGCCGCCGGGCTTGGCGGGAATAACGGCGCGCGGCGGTTGCATCGACACCGGCGTCTGAAACCGGTAGTTGAACCGGCGGTTCGGGGCGCTGTCGCCATTTGTCCCGAACTCCACAATGTCATCGAGGGCCTGCACGTTGTCGGCCCAGTGAAAATCAAAGCCTTCGCCGCCTGCCCCGTTCGGCCGTTGGAGCATGGATCGGGGGATTGCCAACTCCAGGTGCCGGCCGTCCACGCGGTACTCGGCCGAGCCCGCCGCAGTCCATCCCTCGTTGGGCGCGTATCGCTCGATGGTCGTCCGGTGCGCATCGACCACGTGATGGTTCACCCGAAGATCGTACCCCTGCCAACCCGTCGTCGCGTCCTGATCGACGTCGATGAACAACAGCATCCAGTTGGAATCCGACCAGGGTGAGATCGGCTCGGCCGTTTGGGCATAGAAGTACACGTTCCGGGAATCGCAGGCGGCCTTGAGCACCACGAAATCATTGCGGCCGGTCGTGTTCACGTAGTGCGTCGAGCCGTAGCCCTTGTGATCGCGGTGCAGCGTGTCGCCGATGGTGTCCCGGTATTCCGGCCGCACGTCAGCCCAGTCGTCAAACCGGCCATCCACCGTGATCGTTTTCGATCCCGACACCGCCGGCGGCGGCCGGACCCCCTTGAAACGCCGGATGAAGCCGACCATCTGGTAATAGTAGCTGTCACCGTGCCCGCCCCGCATGGGCTCGATGTCGCGGCTGTATTCGTGGTTGTATTGATCGACGAACAGGGCATCGGGATGCAGGCTGTCCTCGGTCGTGTACTTGTACCATTCGAGAAAACGCCCGGCCACCCATTCGTTCCAGCCGGTGATGAAGATGAAGGACGGGTCCAGCTCGAACGCGCGTTGCCACTGCTCGACGAAGTTCAACCCGAGGTGGACCGCATCCGGCCGTGTATCCCTGGCGCCGGCGTGCCAGCTTCGGCCCATCGCGCCGGCCTTGTGGCTCATCATGGAAAGCTCGTTTCCGACGGCGTTCTGGGCGATGCCCACGGTCGCCTGTTCGATGCGGTTCTGCTCATCGTAGAACCCGTGTTGCGGATGGACCTCCAGCCAGCCCCACTGATTGGGACCGCTGGGGCCGGTGAAATAGGAGGGGATGGGCTTTCGAAACGTGAAGAATTCGCGAATCCGCTCATCCTGGATCGCCGCCGGGTCGGCCATGATGAGCGGCTTGCCCTTCCACGGGAACCATAGCTCGCGGTACAGCCCCGGCTCGTAGAGCTCCTCGTAGACCTTTTGGACGACGACGCGCGGATCGCCAAAGGGTGTCAGGAAGGCGATCTGCGGCGTGGGGTTGCCCTCTTGGCGCATTCGGCGATACTCGTCACACAGCGCCATGTACGACTCCTTGAAGGTGAAGGGTGGGTTGCTCGTATCGAAGAGGATAACATCAACACCGGCGTCGGACAGCATCGAGGCGTGCTTGCGGATGACGTAGCGGTCGGTGGAGATGTAGTATCCGAGTTCGGGCTCGCCCCAGTGATGGGCCGCGCCCACCGGACCCCAGCGGGGCTCCTTGGGGTTCTCCTCCAGAATGCGGGTCACGTCGAACGGCCCGCGCACGCCGTGCTGGGTGTGCCAGGTCCAGTAGAAGATGCCGATGAACTTGTCGGGTCGGGGCGGTCCGCACTCGTCGTGTCCCGGCAGGGACCGGCCCAGAGCATCGGTGGTCACCCACGTGTCGCTGTACAGATCGCGGACGTCGGCTCTTCCGACCGAGCACAGTCCCAGTGCGATCACGAGGCAGATCCTCGCCGGCTTCTGTGGCGTCACTTGGCTATTCATCTTATTGCGATCCTCCGGATAGGGGCATCTCGCGCGAGCGCAGGGCTATTTGTCCGGGGCCAGTTGGACCTGCCAGACGTTGACGGCTCGCCAGGCCGACGGGTCGACGGGCTTGAGGATGATGTGATATACCCCCGGGGCATCGAATTCGAGCGCGCCGACGGGAACCCACCGGGCATTATCCCAATTGGCGGTCCGCGGGACGGTGAACGTGACGCTCTCGCGGCCGGCGCTGAGGGTCAGCCGTGAATCGCCGGCCGCCGCGGCCAGCTCCGCCCGCACCGTGTAGCGTCCGGCCCGGTCGATGCGGGCCAGCCAGTGCACATCCTCGTCGGGCCGATCCCAGAAGCCGATGTTGGTGCGGTCGCCCCGCTCCTCGGTTCGGAGCTGTCGGCCATTGAGCACCGCCTTGTCCGCGGTCAGCGTCACCGCGCCGGGCAGGGCGAAGGGATCGACCGCCAGCGCAAAGCCGCTCAGCTCGAACGCGAAGGCGTGCCGACAGGGCCGCGCATCGGCATCCAGCTTCGGCGGCACGAGCGTCATCCGCTTCTGGTCGTCAACACGAAAATCGACTCGGGCATCGCTTCCCAGCAGCCGCACGGCGGCGTCGGGTGCGGCCTTCTCCACCCGCAGCGATTCCAGGGTCATGGGCCCCTCCGGCCAGCCCAGTGCGATGGCATATAGCCGCCGGCCCTGCGTCGTGAAGCGAACATCGGCACTGCTGAACTCCACCTGCCCCTGAGCGGTCCCGCCCAGGCCGCGGCCACGGTCGTAAAGATTCGGCCCCTCACCGTGAATCGTCCAGGGGCGCGTCCCGTAGATGGCCGGGCCGTTGACCCGCAGCCAGTCGCCGATCTCACGCAGCAGGGCCTTCTGGTCATCGGGGAAGGTCCCATCGGCCTTGGGGCAGACGTTCAGCAAGAGTACCCCGTTCTTGCTCACGATATCGATCAGCTCATGAACAAGCTCCTCGGCGCTCTTGAGGTGGATGCCGGACGTCCAGCACCAGGTGTTGGTGGCCACGGAGTCGTCCGTCTGCCACAGGAAGGGCGCCGGGCCCTCCATCTTGCCCCGCTCGATGTCGAGAACGCCCACACCATCGGGCAGATAGTCGTTCTTGCGGGTGATGATGACGCTTCGGCCCCAGGCCTGCTCCTGGTTGTAGTAGTAGGCGGCCATCTGTCGTTTGAAATCGTCCGGGATCTTGCCCAGGCCGAAATCGAACCAGATCTGGTCGGGCTGGTAGGCGTCGATGACCTCCTTGAGCTTGGCCAGCCAGCGGCGATGGGCCACCTCCGGCGCAAGCTGGCCGTACAGGTCGGCATACCTGGGATCGGCCGTATCCCAACCCTCCTTCGCGGTGTAGTACCCCTGAAAGTTGTAGGCGTGGTGGAACGAGGCGATGATCTTGATGTCGCGCTTGCGCAGGGCGCGGACCAGCTCACCGACCACGTCCCGCTTGGGGCCCATGTCGGCGGCGTTCCAGCGGTTGACCCGGCTGGCCCACATGCTGAACCCGTCATGATGCTCGGCGACGGGCCCGGCGAACTTCGCCCCAGCCTGTTCGTAAAGCTCGGCCCACTCCTCGGCGTCGAAGTGCTCGGCCTTGAACAGGGGGATAAAATCCTTGTAGCCGAACATGGAGGGGTCGCCCCAGGTCTGGACGTGATGCTTGTACACATCGCTGTCTTGCAGGTACATGTTGCGCGGGTACCATTCGTTGCCGTACGCCGGCACGCAGTAAACGCCCCAGTGGGCGTAGATGCCGAACTTGGCGTCCTTGAACCATTCGGGCACGGGGTGTTGGGCCAGAGATTCCCACGTCGGCTCATAGGTCGCCGCCGGGCACAGGGCGCACACCACCCACAGAAACAGCCCGCCTGTCACGAATGCCGTTCGATTTCGCGCTTTCGCCCGTCCATTCATGGTCGATCCTTTCTATCGTGTCATAGGGACAACATCGTTGGCTCTCGCGCCGGGGGTCACGTTCAAATGAACCACCTTCACTACTGTCCCGCTATAAGTCG
>NPIE01003704.1_pt1 | contig 18323 bp, 17 predicted proteins | sample 8637661 | NCBI WGS metagenome assembly NPIE01 (sample SAMN07420842, study PRJNA396082) | bioreactor metagenome | isolation source: sample BA12 brine-fed electro-methanogenic bioreactor BA | place: Japan: Kochi | collected 2016-12-09
AGAGTCCATGGCGATGGTGCGGACAGTGTTTTCCCCCAGATGCTGGGCGACCTCACAGACCAGGTTCCACTCCCCTTCGCCGAGAGAAGGGTTGGTGATTTTAACCGCGTGGTAAATCTCGGGAAGCTTTCCAGCTTCGAATTCCACGTCAACGACGGGACCGATAACCTGAGTGATTTTTCCTTTATTCATGATGAACCGTTCCTCCTTTTTCCCACCCATCCAAGGTGCGAAGCATCGTTCGTTTCGTTACTTGATCGATTCGGCCCCGGAAATAATTTCCATCAGTTCCTTGGTGATTGCCGCCTGACGCGCCCGATTGTACTGCAGCGTCAGTTTGCCAATCATTTCCTTGGCGTTTTTGCTGGCGCTGTCCATGGCACTCATGCGGGCACCATGCTCCGATGCGACCGATTCGAGAAGCGCCTTGAAAATCTGAACCTCAACGTGCTTGGGCAGAATCTGCGCAAGGACTTCGCCCTTGGACGGCTCATAAAGGTACTGGGCCACATGGGCACCTTCCTCGACCTCCCGCGGTACAATCGGCAACAGCTTGTCGATGGTGATCACCTGCGAGATGGCGCTGCGGAAGGCATTGTAGATCAGGAATACGGCGTCGTATTTTTCCGCGACGTAATTCTCGACCACTTCCTGGCCCAGCAACGAGGCGGTGCTGTAACTGATGCTGCCGGTAAGGTTCTCATAGACCTTGGATATCGTCAGGCCGGGACGGTTTTTCAGCAGTTCCTTCCCTTTGCGTCCGATGATCATCAGGTCGTAACCTTCGTAGTCCTGAGCATTTTTCCGGATAAACCGCTCTGTCGCCTTGGAGATGTTGCCGTTGAAGCCACCGCAAAGACCGCGGTCGGCCGTCATCAGCACGATCAGGGCGCGCCCTTTTCCGCGCTCGTGGAGCAGGGGATGGGCTTCGGACTCCTCACGCAACGCGAGACTGGAGAGAACCTCCAACATCTTGTCGGCGTAAGGGCGAGCGGCGACCACCGCATCCTGGGCCCGGCGCAGCTTGGCCGCCGAGACCATTTTCATGGCTTTGGTGATCTGGCTGGTGTTTTTAACCGAGCCGATCCTCTTTTTGATATCTTTCAAACTTGGCATGGGTTTTCGCCTTCAATAGCTCGTTTTTTTAGACGACAAACTGGCCCTTAAATTCTTCCAGTGCAGCCTTGATGCGGCCTTCGAGATCGGCATCAATGGCTTTTTTCTCGGCGAGGTCGGCAAGCAGCTGACTATGGCGGCTTTCGAGGAAGGAAAGCAACTCGCCTTCATAGCGCTGGATGGCGGTGACCGGGTATTCGTCGACGTAGCCGTTATTGGCGGCGTAGATGACCAGAACCTGCCTTTCCACGGGCAGAGGCTGGTATTGCGGCTGTTTGAGAATTTCCACCAGACGGGCACCCCGATTGAGCTGCCGCTGAGTGGCGGCATCGAGGTCGGAACCGAACTGGGCGAAGGCGGCCATCTCGCGGTACTGAGCGAGAGCAAGGCGCAGGGTGCCGGCGACCTGTTTCATGGCCTTAACCTGAGCCGATCCGCCAACACGGGAAACGGACAGACCCACGTTGATGGCGGGACGCACACCCGAATAGAACAGGTCGGTTTCCAAAAAGATCTGGCCGTCGGTAATCGAGATGACGTTGGTCGGAATGTAGGCGGAAACGTCCCCTGCCTGGGTTTCGATGATCGGCAGCGCGGTGAGACTTCCGGCGCCCAGAGAATCGTTGAGCTTGGCCGCACGCTCCAGCAGGCGGCTGTGCAGATAGAACACGTCGCCGGGATAGGCTTCACGTCCCGGTGGACGACGCAGCAGCAGCGAAAGCTGGCGGTAGGCGACGGCCTGCTTGGAGAGATCATCGTAAATGATCAGCGCGTGGCGGCCACTGTCGCGGAAAAACTCGCCCATGGTAACGCCGGTGTAAGGCGAGATGAACTGCATGGGGGCAGGGTCGGAAGCCGTTGCGGCAACCACGATGGTGTAATCCATGGCGCCATGCTGCTGCAGCTTGTCTACCACCTGGGCCACGGTCGAGCGCTTCTGGCCGATGGCGACGTAAATACAGATGACGTCCTGTCCTTTTTGATTGATGATGGTATCGACAGCCACGGCCGTTTTGCCAGTCTGGCGGTCACCGATGATCAGTTCGCGCTGGCCGCGGCCGATGGGGACCATGGCGTCGATGGCCTTGAGCCCGGTTTGCATCGGCTCATGCACCGATTTACGGGCGACGATGCCGGGAGCTTTGAGTTCGACCTGGCGAAAATCCTTGGTATCAATTTCGCCCTTGCCGTCGATGGGAATGCCGATGCCGTTCACCACCCGACCGATAAGGCCTTCGCCGACCGGAACCTGTACGATTCGCTCGGTACGCTTGACGGTGTCGCCTTCTTTGATTTCGTGGGCCTCGCCGAGAATCGCAGCGCCGACGTTATCTTCTTCGAGATTGAGCACCATGCCCATGACGCCGCCCGGGAATTCCAGCAGTTCGCCGGCCATGGCCTTGTCCAGACCGTGAATGCGGGCAATACCGTCACCAACGGAAATGATGGTACCGGTTTCGCTGACTTCGACTTCGCGACCGAAATTCTTTATCTGTTTTTTGATGATCGCGCTGATTTCTTCTGCTCTGATTTCCATAAGACCTTCTCACCCCTTCTTTAAGGTATCTTCAATCCGTTTCAGCTGAGTTTGAATGCTGCCGTCAAAGACCTTCCCGCCGATCTCGGCTTTGATTCCGCCAATCAGGGAAGGGTCGAGGTCAACCGAAAGATGAATTTTTTTCCCCGTTTGCTTCTCCAGCGCGCTTTTAATAGCTTTCTGCTGGCTTTCATCCAATTCGGCGGCAGTGTGGATGCGAGCCCTCAACGTTCCCGAGAGCTCATCAGCCAGCCTGCTGTAATTTCCCTCAATCTGGGGGAGGTACTTGAGACGGTCTTTAGTCAGAAGCAGACCCAGAAAGCTCTTCATGCCAGCCGAGAGCTTCATCGACTTGACCAAGTCGGTCAGAATAGCTGACTTCTTTTCCGCAGGAAAAGAGGGGCTTTCCAGAATGAGGCGAAGCTGGTTCTGGGAGGTCAAGACTGAACTGACCTGAGCCAGCTCATCGCCGTACTGCTCCACCAATTTCTGCTCGACTCCCAAATCTACCAGAGCCTTGGCATACCGCCTGGATATCGCGCTGATACTCAATGTAGTTCTCCCACCTTGTGCATGTATTCGTTAACCAGACGCTTCTGGTCATCGACGGTAAAGTTTTTCTCCAGGATATCTTCGGCAATCTCGATGGCCAGGCGAGCCGCTTCGTCGCGCAATTCTGCGCGAGCTTTGGCCACTTCCCGGCTGGCCCTCTTTTCAGCCTCTTCCTGAACTTTCTTGGCCATCGCTTCGGCATTGGCCAATATTTTTTCGCGCTCCAGCTCGCCTTCACGCTTGAGCCCGGCGGCGATTTCGTCGATCTCGCGCGACGCCTGATCGAGCTTCTGGTCATATTCGGCAAACTTGGCTTCGGCTTCCTGACGGGCCCGCCGAGCCTCCTCCAGTTCCTTCTCGATCCCCTCCCGGCGTCCGGCTAACCCTTTGCGAATCGGCTTGGTCAGGAAGAAGGCCAGCAACCCGAAGGCGACCGCAAAGTTGAAACAGCGGTAAAGAAAATCTTTCAGCAGGGCACCGCTGTCCGCATGGTGACCATCGCCCCCGCCAGCAGCCAGAGCCGCCGAGGCAACAACGACCAGCAGCAGAGCGGCAAAGAGGATGGCGGCGTATTTTTTCATGAATGCTCCCGTAACGTTCGTTTTCACAGCTCTCTCCCCAACACCTTGGATGCAATATCGGCGGCCAGGGACGAGGTTTCCTTCTTCAATGCGGCCCGAGCTTCGACAGCTTCGGCCACGACCTGCTTTTTGATATCGTCCAGGCGCTCCGCGGCTTGATTATGGGCTTTACCGAGAATTGCCGCTTCTTCCTTGGCAGCCGCCTGACGCAATGCGTTCTTCTCCGCAACCCCCTTGGCTTTGGCTTCCTGAACCTTCTGCTCGTAGGCGGCCATCTTGTCCTGGATCTGCGTCTCGAGCGCTTTGGCCTTTTGGTAGGAACCATCGACCGTTGATTTCCGCCGATCCAGGATATCCCGCAACGGACGGTACAGAAGGAAGTTCAATACCGCCATGAGCACCAGAAAATTGGCGAACTGAAGGCCGATAGTCCAATCGATATTAATCACTACAACACCTCTTCGCTGAGGCGGACCAGGGCCGCCGAAGGTATACTGTATACAAAGGAATTAAAGATTAAAAAACTGCTAGTGGCCGGGAGTAAAACAGGTGATTGCTATCACGATTAACGATTGCTTGTCAAGAATGTTTTACCAAAATCTGTCGCTTTAGGAGATTAGCCACCATACTCAATCAACCGACGGTTTATTTCTTTTTGGACGTGCCCTCTGGCGCAGAGGTCCCCTCCTTTTTCATCGTCAGGGTGCTGTTAACCACAACCCCTTCTTCGACCACCAGAACCGGGGTATCGATACTTCCTTCGACCTGGGCCGGGGCGCGCAGTTCCACTTTGGCGGCAGCCTTGATATTGCCTTTGAAGCGGCCGCTGACGATCAGGGTGCCGACCGTCACTTCGGCCTGCACATCGGCACTCTGGCCAACAATCAGGGTGTCCCTGGAATTGACCTCCCCTCGAAAGGTGCCGTCCAACCGAACGACTTCATCGAAAATCAACTTCCCCTCAAACTGGCTTCCGGGGCCAAGGAATGCCTTGATATCACTTTTTTCCAACGGCGTCTCTTTTCGCATTACATCCTTTTCCTTCCTGCCGAACATCGATTCACCCGCCCCCTGGCTTCAGGTTTCAGGACAGCCCCAGAACTTCCATCAGACGGTCCAGATCCTGGGCGGAAAAGTAGGATATTTCAATTTTCCCCCCCTTGCCCCTGGGAACGATTTTCACCTGGGTTCCGAGGGCGCGCTTCAACTCCCCGGCAAGACTTACCAGTTCCGGGGCGACCTCCTTGGTGGCCTTAGCCTTTTTGGGTAGGCCAAAATTTTTCACCTTCTTCACCAGTGCTTCCGTTTCCCGCACCGACAACTGCTTATCGACAACCCTTTCACCGGCCTCGATAATGTCCTCCTCGCCCTCCAGGGAAAGCAGGGCCCGGGCATGCCCCATGGAAAGCCTTCCACCGCTGACATAATCCCGAACCTGGTCGGGCAGGCGCAACAGGCGCATGACGTTGGCCACGGTCGAGCGATCCTTGCCGACCCGCCGGGCAACCTCTTCCTGGGAAAAGTCGAATCCGTCCATCAGGTTGCGGTAGGCTTCCGCTTCTTCAATCGGGTTGAGGTCTTCCCGTTGAATGTTCTCGATGAGGGCCATCTCCAACGCCCAGTCTTCGGAAACATCCTGGATAACTACCGGCACCTCGCGCAGTCCGGCCTTCTGAGAGGCTCGCCAGCGCCGTTCGCCGGCAATGATCTGATAGTGATCCTCGACCTGCCGTACCACCAACGGCTGAATGACCCCTTTTTCCTTGATCGAGGCCACCAGTTCGGCCATTTTTTCGTCGTTAAAGGTTTTGCGGGGCTGCTTGCTGTGCGGGCGCAAGTCCTCAATCGGACAAAGAAAATACTTGCGTCCTCCTTCATGGGTCGCCGAAGTCAGCAATGCGCCGATTCCTTTGCCAAGGGCAGGTCTTTTTGCCATGCTCAATGTCCTGATTCGATGATTTCTTTTGCGAGTTCCAGATACGCCGTAGCCCCCCGGGAAGAGATATCGTAAAGCAACACCGGCAGCCCGTGGCTTGGAGCTTCAGACAGGCGAACATTGCGAGGAATGACCGTATTGAAGACCCGATCACCAAAATGGCTGCGAATTTCCTCGCTGACCTGATGGGAGAGGTTGTTTCGCACATCAAACATGGTCAGAAGGATTCCGCGCACCCCCAGGCGCGGGTTCAGTTCCTTCTGGATCAGGCGAATCGTCTGCATCAACTGACTCAGGCCTTCCATGGCATAGAATTCACACTGCAGAGGAATCAGCACGGTATCAGCGGCGGTCAGGGCGTTGACCGTCAGCAGGCCCAGGGAGGGGGGACAATCGATAATGATATAATCATACTCCTCAGCCAGATCCTGAAGGACCCCTTGCAGCTTGACCTCGCGGGCAAATGACGAAACGAGTTCGATTTCGGCGCCGATCAGGTCGGTATTCGAGGGGAGGATATCCAGATGCTGAAGGTTCGATTGAATAAGAATTTCGCGGGCCGGCACTTCACCCAGCAGGGAATGATAGATGGTCTTTTCGCAGGCACGTTTGTCAAGCCCCACACCGCTGCAGGCATTGGCCTGGGGGTCCATATCTACCAGCAGGGTATGCTTTTCGGCCGCCGCCAGGGATGCAGCGAGGTTGACCGCCGTAGTGGTTTTACCCACTCCCCCCTTCTGATTGGCAATGGCGATGATCTGGGCCATCCTAGTGTCTCCTTACATCCTTGACCGGGGCGAAAAGATTACCATAAGACCCCGACGCTATAAAGAAAAAAGGATCTGAGTCTGGGAGGCCATAGATCTAGGGGCAACAACAACCAAAGGACCCAAGATCTGGGGTTATGGCAGGTCAGATTGCCTGGTTTGACGCTCCAGGGTGATCAGCGTTCGCTCTGCCCCGGAAGCCGGCAGTCGCAATCGCCTCAATTCGGAGCAACCCAAACCCGATCTCCCTAAGAAGCCTACTGAAGCCTGCAGTTCCGCCACTCCTTCGGCCCCCTTCATGGCAATAATTCTACCACCGGCAGCCAGACAGGGCAGGGCCAGCTCGACGAAATCGGGAATCGAAGTAAAGGCCCGGGAGACGATCACATCAAACCGGTTTTTTCCTGCCAGATGCCCGGGCAACTCCTCCGCCCGCAGATGAAGCGCCTCGAATCCGGATAAAGCGAGCAGACGGGAGACATGACGCTGAAAGAGGATCTTTTTTTGCACCGCGTCGATCGAAAGAACCTGCAGGGAAGGAATGGCCAACTTGCAGGGGAGGGCAGGAAACCCGCCACCGGATCCCAAATCGAGAAATCTTTCACCGGGCTTCAACAGGGGAACCAGCGTCAGAGAGTCGACCAGATGCTTCTCCACGGCTGCGACCGGGTCGGTGATGGCGGTCAGGTTGACCCGGCGGTTCCAGCGCAAAAGCTCTTCCAACAAAGTAATCAGCCTTGGACAGGATCCCTCTACGACCTGGATCTGAAGCCTTTCCAGCTGTCCTGCCAGTAACTTTTCCAGATCCATATCACCCCTTGCGCAGGACCACGGAGAGGATGGCGACGGCCGCCGGGGTTACCCCAGGGATCCGTGACGCCTGTCCTAGAGTTCGAGGACGGACCTTTTGCAACTTCTCCCGCACTTCAGCCGAAAGCCCGGCCACCGCGTGGTACTCGAAACTTTCCGGAAAAGAGATTTCTTCGGCCCGTCGGAATCGCTCCACCTGATCCAATTGCCGCTTAATATAGCCAGCATATTTGGTGGCGATTTCCAATTGGTCGAGAACCAGCGGATCGAGCCCGGCCAGGTCCTCGTCGAAACCCAGCAGATCCTGAATGCCGAATTCAGGGCGACGCAGCAAATCTTTCAGCGAGGCACCATTTTTCAGATCTCCCAACTTCAGGCGCTCCACCGCCTCGACATCCGAAGACGCGATCCTCACCCCTTGCAATATCCCCTGACCGACTTGCAGCGCAGTCATTTTTTGCTGAAATCGCTCCCAGCGGCCCTCGGAAACCAGGCCAGCGCTCCGGCCCATTTCCGTCAAACGCTGATCGGCGTTATCCTCTCTAAGCAATAACCGGTATTCGGCTCGGGAGGTGAACATCCGATAGGGTTCGGTGGCACCCAGATTCACCAGGTCGTCGATCAACACACCGATATACCCCTGGTCACGACCGATGACCAGCGGGGGTTTCTCCTTGATTTGCAGCGCTGCGTTGATGCCGGCCACCAACCCTTGCGCGGCCGCCTCTTCATAACCCGAAGTCCCATTGATCTGGCCGGCGTGAAAAAGCCCCTTGATTGCCTTGGTTTCTAAAGATGGGTGCAACTGGATAGGATCGACAAAATCATATTCGATCGCATACCCCGGCCGCATGATTTCCACCTGCTCCAGACCTGGAACCGTCCTCAGGAATGCCAACTGAACATCCGGCGGCAGAGAAGTCGAGACCCCATTGGGGTAAATTTCGACGCTGGACAAGCCTTCAGGTTCAAGAAAGAGTTGATGCTGGTCCTTGTCGGGAAATCGGACGATCTTGTCCTCGATAGAAGGACAGTATCGCGGACCAATGCTCTCAATAACACCACTGTAAAGGGGCGAACGGTCCAGGCCGGCGCGGATCACCGCATGGGTCTGCTCGTTGGTGTAGGTGATGTAACACGGAACCTGGCTGGTTTTGATCTCCTTCGTTTCAAAAGAAAACGGTTTCGGCGGATCATCCCCATATTGAGGGCTCAGGCGGGCGAAATCGATGGACCGGCGGTCGAGACGCGGCGGAGTGCCGGTCTTAAGGCGACCGACCTGCATCCCCAACGAACGCAAATGATCGGACAAACCCTCGGAGGGCGGCTCTCCGGCCCGGCCACCGGGATAGTGATTTAAACCGACGTGGATCAAACCCCGCATGAAGGTGCCAGTGGTCAGGACCACCGTTTGCCCTTGAAAAACTATCCCGTCCCGGGTTTCGACCCCGGTGACCCGGCTTCCCGAGACCAGAAGTCGGGAAACCGATCCCTGCTTCAAATCAAGACCGGACTGGGTCTCGACGACCTGTTTCATCCTGTGCGCATAAGCGAGCCGGTCCGCCTGGGCGCGAGAAGCGCGCACCGCCGGACCTTTTTTCGTATTCAGAATCCTAAACTGGATCCCCGTGGCGTCAATATTGCGAGCCATCTCGCCACCCAGGGCATCGATTTCCTTAACCAGATGCCCCTTGGCCAGACCACCGATCGCCGGGTTGCACGACATCTGGGCCACCGCGTCAAGACTGAGATTCAACAAAAGAGTCCGACACCCCATCCGGGCCGCAGCGAGGGCCGCTTCACACCCTGCGTGACCCGCCCCCACCACGATTACCTGATATTTTTTTCCATAGGTGGACATATGCGCCGTCCTTATCGCTCCCTGCGGACGTCCCCCCCAAAAAAAGGAAGACTAAATGTTTTTACACACTTCTTTCTCTATAAAAACAACCACTTAAGCCTTATGTTTCACGTGAAACATTATTTCTACTTTCCGATACAAAAACGCAGAAAGATTCGCTCAAGAATATCATCGGGAGTCGTGTCTCCGGTAATTTGACCCAGAGCATCGAGAGCTTCCCGCAACTCAAAGGCCAAAAATTCGCTGGACGAGCCGGCTTGCATGGCCTGGGAAAACCTCTCGAGAGACGTCCGGCAGCGAATCAATGCCTCTCGGTGCCTCCGATCGGAAACCATAATCGACTCCCTGCCCTCGCCCCTGGTGTCATCTAGAAAAAAGCTAACGATCATCTGTCGAAGATTGTCTAGCCCTCGACCGGTATGGGCGGAGATCGGGGCGACAGGGAGCCCCCCAAAAAAGGGGTCAAGCGGTTCGCAACCGATATCAATCTTATTGACAACCAATACCACTCGTGAATCTCGACATATTTCAAGGGCCTGAAGATCTTCGTTATGGGTGGGAACGCTGCCATCAACTACCAGGAGGACCAAATCAGCACTCTCGGCTTTGCCCCGCGCCCGCCGTACCCCTTCGGATTCGACAGGGTCCAGGCTATCGCGAATCCCAGCAGTATCGATCAGCCGGAGAGGAATCCCGCCTAGCACGAGATTCTCTTCGATAGTATCCCTGGTCGTCCCGGCAATATCGGTGACAATCGCACGGGTTTCTCCCAGCAGGGCGTTAAGCAATGAGCTTTTGCCGACGTTGGGCCGGCCAAGAATAAGCACCGCCAGCCCTTCCCGCAGGATGCGGCCGGAATCGAAGGTTTCAATCAGCGCCGAGATTTCTTGAGTCACGCTGTCGACGGAGGAAAGAAGGCGGTTCTGAACGGGAGTTTCAATGTCTTCTTCGGGAAAATCGACATGGGCCTCGATCAGAGCAAGGATATCAGCGAGTTGATCCCGAAATCGAAAAAGAGTTGAAGAGAGTCTGCCTTCCAGTTGTCCGAGGGCCATCTTGCCGGCAGATTCAGATCTGGCCCTGATCAGATCAATAACGGCTTCAGCCTGGGTAAGATCAATCCGTCCATTCAAAAAGGCCCGCAGGGTAAATTCCCCTGGCCGGGCCAGACGAGCCCCACCATCGATAAGACAATCCAGAATCCGCCTTTGGCTGAGGCTGCCGCCATGACAGTGAACCTCAGCCACGTCTTCCCGGGTATAGGATTTCGGCCCCCTCATGATCACGACCATCACCTCATCGATAACCTCCCTATCGGCGGCCAGGAAATGTCCGTAATACAGGCGGTGGGATTCAAAATATCTTGTTCGGGAGAAGGGGCGAAAGAACCCGGAGATAAGTTCTTCAGCCCGGGCGCCCGAAATGCGAACGATGCCGATACCTCCCTCACCGGGGGCAGTCGCTGGTGCGGCAATGGTCTCCTGGGTATCCACAGCTGTATCCTCGGGCCGAAAAATGACGCGTCAGCAGAAAGGCTTGCTGAACCGCTTCGAAACTGATGGCGGCTTCCTATTCCGGATTGTCGGCTGCGTATCAAGAAGGGGAAAGGACGGGTATCGGTACTTTTAAAAAAACGGTGACAACTCCAACAATACCCAAACAATCGAACGAAACGCAGATAACCCAGCCCCAATACCGGTCGAAGTGCACGAAAAGAGTCCAGTTTAGCATCAACGGCTTCCCCTAGGAAGGAAGCCGTCAAAGATGCTTATTGAGCGTATATGAAGTTACTCCTTCAGGCCTTGCGATGAATGAAGTATTGCTGAAGGATGGTTAAAAGATTATTAACCAGCCAGTAGATAACCAGACCGGAAGGGAAGTTCAGAAAAAGGAAAGTGAAGACGACCGGCATCAACATAAACATCTTAGCCTGAGTCGGATCCATGGTGCTGGGTGTCATCTTCTGTTGAATAAACATGGTGCCCCCCATGATGAGGGGAGTAATGTAGTAAGGATCCTTGGTGGAAAGATCAGTAATCCAGAGAGCGAATGGCGCATGGCGCAGCTCAATGGTATCCAACAGGACCTTGTAGAGGGCAAAGAAGACCGGTATCTGAATGATCATGGGAAGACAGCCACCCAAGGGGTTGACCCGATTTTCTTTGTAAAGCTGCATCAGCTCCATGTTAAGCCGCTGTTTATCGTTTTTGTATTTTTCCCGGACCTTTTGCATTTCCGGTTGCAGCTTCTGCATGGCCTTCATGGAACTATAACTTTTCTGGGTCAGGGGCCAGAAGAGTAATTTAATGATAACAGTCAGCAGAATGATGGCAACGCCATAATTCCCGAAAAAGGAGTAGAAAAATTTGAGAACGTGCAGAAGGGGTTTGGCCAGAACCGAAAAAAAGCCGAAATCAATCGCTTTGGCCAGCTGGTAATTAACGGTTTTGAGAATGTCGAGATCTCGAGGACCGAAATAAAGTAGGTATTTAAAACTGACGGTTTCTCCTGGCTGAATCGTCCGGTAGGGGGACGCAAAAAGGTTTTCAACCAGACTCCCGGAATTGGAAACTTGAATTTTTTCCGCCGCATCATCGAGGGGCACGGCAGCGCTGATGAAATATTTGGTTTCAAAGGCACTCCAGACCGCACCGCTGTAGGTCTTGACCCCTTCTTGAAGAAGGTCCGCAGGCTTGGGAGTATCAATTTTTTCGCCTACCAGGGTGACGGGGCCCTTGTGTTCGAATCGATCTCCCTCCATGGACTCATCCCAGGGATGGACAAGAGCAAAATCCACATTGCCACGGACCGCGGTACTGCCCTGGTTAGTGACCCGAATGACCAGATCAAAGGCATAGGTATTACCGGTGAAGGTATATACTTTTTCTACCGTCAGCCCGCTGGGTGTCCGGGTAGAGAAAACCACTGTCCGGGACTGGTCCCCGACCACGGTCATTTGGTCCTGGTCGGTGGAAATGGCGTAAAGCCTGTCGGATTCAATGGCCAAACCATCGGTGCCGGAAGTTTTAAGGGAACCAAGGCGCTCGTCACTGACATCGATCAAAGCGATATTGGCAGAATCGGCATCAGGGCTTTTCTGGTAATGTTTCAACTCGAACTGCAGAAGCCGGGCACCGCTATTGCTGAAAACCGCTTTATAGAAATCGGTTTCAACCTGGAGTTGCCGAAGATCTCCCGCCACAGGGGGAGCAGGAACGAGGGACTCGGCGGCTTCCACCGGCTTGGGAGCGGGCTGCAAATCGGCTTGGGGTGTTGCCACCTCGGCTACCGGAACCCTGGCCTCATTTTCAGGAGTTTGTTGAGGGGGGAAAAGCTGGGTAAAGCCCAACCAGACGGCGAGCATAAGTACCAGCGCAATAATAGTATTTTTGTTTTCCATGACAAGCTCCGAACCGGAAACAGAATTCAGACCCCCTATTTTACGGGGTCGTATCCTCCAGGGTGAAAGGGATGACAGCGGCCGACCCTGCTCAGACTCATTAAAGAACCTCTCAGGACTCCATGTTTTTCAATAGCCTGACGTGCATAGCAGGAACAGCTGGGATAAAACCGACAGGAAGGTGGCTTAAGCGGGGAAATGAAGTTCTGATAGAAGAAAATCAGACCGATAAAGATTGTTTTAAACATTCCTTAACCCGGATCAGGAACCCACCATAAGAGATTTGAGTTCTTCGCACAGCTCTGAAAATCCGATGTCCGAAGCGCCTTTTTTGGCGATTATGGAAAGATCGAGGTGCCGGGGCAACAGCTGGTAGTGGTTCCGGAAGAATTCCCGAATCAGTCGCTTAACGCGGTTGCGTTGAACGGCCCCGCCGACTTTCCGGCTAACGGTAATGCCGAGCCGGGTAGGGCCGCTGCTGCGATTCAGAAAGATTATTATGAAATGGGGAGTATGTCGCTTTGTCCCTTTTGCCCAGGCGAGGTTGAAATCCCGCCGACAGCGAAGACGCAGGGCGGGAGAAAAACAATACCGCTCCCCATTTATTTCCGACAAGACGGGTTACATCACTTGGTGGGAATGGTAACGGCCAGATTCTTCCTACCGCGACTCCGACGCCGCTTGATAACCGTCCGACCGCTTTTGGTCTGCATCCGCTTGCGGAAACCATGGGTTCTTTTTCTGCGAATACGACTGGGCTGATAAGTCCGTTTCATTTTCCATTATCTCCTGTTTACGTTCTCATCTTCTGGATGGAAGAGTTTTTTTTAGCAAAGAACATCTTTAAACATATTTACATCTCGTTGTCAAGAGACAAAACCATTTCCGGAATCCTTCCCCGGTTATCGGAAGGATTCCGGAAAACCAGAAATTTGTTGCAAACGGGGGGGTACCTCTGATAGCTTAGAGTGTCTGACTTTGCTTTTCTGGAACGGGACTAAAGCCCGCCAAACCACCGGAAGTTTTTATATCCACAGATGTTTATAACCTTGTGGATATTTTCTTAATCCCGGTCTGAACGGATTCCCGGTCATTTTCCGAATCTCGTATGAATAAACTTTGGCAGGAAACCCTCGCTCATCTTGAGCAGACATTAAATCCTCAACACTTCAGCACTTGGATTAAATCGATTCATTTTGTTGGAATTGATAAGGATCTGGTGCGTCTTGAAGTTCCCAACCGGTTCGTTCACGATTGGATAAGAGATCATTACATTCCATTAATCCAGGAGACTCTTTCGCAAATTGGCGCCGTCGCCTACCGTATTCAACTCGATATCGGCCAGCGTCAATCCGCCAGTCCGTTGGAACCGGTTACAACGCAGCCGGTTCCCAGCAAATCTCCTGAGGTCCCCCCCCATGAGGTTTCCCAGCTCAGGGACGGCAGTGGTGTTTTCGGCCTTAACAGCAAGTACGTCTTCGAAGAATTTGTCTCCGGTTCTTCCAACCAGTTCGCCTTTGCGGCTGCCATGGCAGTAGCCAACAATCCGGCCACCACTTATAATCCATTATTCATTTATGGGGGGGTCGGCCTGGGCAAAACTCACCTGATCAACGCGGTAGGCAATGCCATTCATCATAAAAATCCGGAGATGCGGGTCTGTTACTACACCTCCGAAAAATTTATGAACGAACTGATCAACTCTCTCCGTTATGCCAAAATGGACGAGTTTCGCAACAAATTCCGATCCATGGACGTTCTCCTGATCGATGATGTGCAGTTCATCGCCGGCAAGGAGCGTACTCAGGAAGAGTTTTTTCACACCTTCAATGCCCTTTACGAATCCCATAAACAGATCGTCGTCACCTCGGACAAATTTCCCAAGGAAATTCCTGGCCTGGAAGAACGCCTCCGTTCGCGTTTCGAATGGGGACTGATTGCCGATATTCAATCGCCGGATGTGGAAACCAAACAAGCCATCCTGAAAATGAAGGCGGAGCAAAATGGCATTACCCTACCGGAGGAAGTAGCCCTGTTCCTCGCCAATTCAGTCACGAGCAACGTCCGTGAGCTGGAAGGTTATCTGATCCGCATCGGCGCCTACGCGAGCCTGACCTCCACCCCGGTTTCCCTGGCCATGGCCAAAGAAGTCCTAAAGGACATCCTGGTGGAAAAAAATCGCGAGCTCACCGTTGAGGAAATTATCAAGGCCGTTGCCGCCCATTCCAATGTCCGGGTAGCCGACATTAAATCATCCAAGCGCTTAAAAGCCCTGGTGCTGCCCCGTCAGATAGCGATGTATCTGGCTCGCCAGTTAACCTCCTGTTCCTATCCGGAGATAGGTGACCGTTTCGGAGGCAAGGATCATTCAACCATTATTCACGCGATCAAGAAGATTGAACGGCAAATGGAGGAGGACTTCCAACTCCGTTCCACCGTTAATACTTTAAAAAACTCCCTAACAAATTAAATTTTCAGATCTTTTATCGCTACAGCTGTTTTTTTTTCCCCTGTGGACGAACTCGGGAGCTCGCTGGGGACGAATCCTGAATAACCTGCTTATCCCCAAACAGCCCTTTTTCGGCAACAACCTGCCAAGGATTTCCCCAACACCCGAGGGGCCTGTTTTAAAAAGGAAAAAGGGCGATATCCACTTTTCCACAGGCAATGACTACTATCTACTAAAAAAGATTTAAAAACCTAATAAAAGCAGACCCTGTGAACAGGAGGCCACATGCAATTCACCATCGAAAAAGAGGTATTTCTCAAGGGACTGGCCCGTATCCAGGGGGTGGTCGAAAAACGCAATACAATTCCCATTCTCTCAAATGTCCTGATCGAGGCGGTCGACGAACAGATCTTTCTGACCGCAACGGACCTGGAGGTCGGCATGAAAGCCTCGCATCCGGCCCAAGTTGTCTCACCGGGAAAGGTCACCGTCTCGGCCAAGAAGATCTACGAGATAATCAAAGAGCTTCCGGAAAAGGAGATTTCCTTTACCGCCAAGGAAAACTGCTGGATTGAAATTCGCTGCGGGAAATCTCTATTCAACATCGTCGGCCTCTCAGCAGAAGAATTCCCCTATTTTCCCCAACCCGGTAAGGAGCAGTTTATTCCCATCTCCAGCGCCCTGCTCAAGGAAATGATCGATAAAACCGCTTTTTCCATGTCAATCGACGAGACCAAATACAATCTCAACGGCATCTATTTCCGTTCCCTGGAAACGGAAGGCAAGCCCCACCTGGCTCTCGTAGCTACCGATGGTCATCGCCTCTCAATGATTAATCGGGAAATGGACGTTTCGGAAATTCCAGAATTGGAAAAAGGGGTGATCTTCCCCCGCAAAGGCATTTTCGAGCTCAAAAAGATTGCCGATGAAGGCGAATCGGATATCCAGTTGGGTTTTATGGACAACAATGCCGTCATCAAAAAGGATCAGACCGTGGTCGTGATGCGCCTGGTGGACGGAGAATTTCCCGATTACCACCGGGTTATTCCCAAAGCTAATGAATTTTCCGCCACCATCCCCCGCGATCCATTCCTCCATGCGCTGCGAAGAATGTCGATTCTATCCAGCGAGAAGTCCCGTGGGGTCAAACTGTCTCTTCGAGAGGGGTTGCTGGAAATTTCCTCCTCCAACCCAGACCTCGGTGATGCTCGGGAAGATCTCGAGGTCGACTATACCGGCCCGGAACTGTCCATCGGCTTCAATGCCCGCTATCTACTGGACATTCTCCAGGCTCTGGAGAGCGAAAAGGTACAACTTAAAGTGAAGGACAATATTTCCCCCGGCATGGTGACACCTCCAACAGAGGGTGATTACCTGGCCGTGGTCATGCCGATGAGACTTTAACCCCAAGCCAGCAACCGATGAAACAAGCCTTTTTGGGGAAGGCTTGTTTCTTGGGGCCATTTGTATGCACATTCGCCGTGTGGCTTTTGCCGATTTTCGTAATGTCTCCGGTGCAGAACTGGCTCCCGCGCCGGACTTCAACATATTCTGGGGAAACAATGCCCAGGGTAAAACCAATCTCCTGGAGGGGCTTTACCTGCTGGGCAATCTGAAAAGCTTTCGGGGTTCACGCAACGAGGAACTGATTGCTCATGGAGCCGGCGAAGCCCGGCTGGAGGCGGAGGTTTTCTCCCGCCAGGTTCACCGCAAAATCAGTCTGTCGATAACCCGCCAGGGCAAAAAGGCCAGGGTCGACGGAAAAAATGCCCGGGCGGCTTCGGATTTTTTCGGATACCTGCGCCCGGTCCTGTTTTCGCCCGAGGAGGTCGGTCTGGTCAAGGGATCTCCCTCCGGACGCCGGGCTCTGCTGGACCGAGCCATCTTCCAGATCGACCCGACCTATCTGGACCGGGCCCAGGAATATGATCGCTATCTCAGGCAACGCAACCAGTTGCTCAGAGCTGGCCGAAGGGCCGAAGAAATAGAGCCCTGGACCGAAGGCCTGATCCGGTCTGGCGCCAGGTTACGCCGGGAACGCTTCCAGTACCTGCAGATTCTGATTCCCCGTTTCCTGGAGGCCTACCGCAGCATTGCGGACAACCGGGAGCAGGCAGGCCTGGAATATGCCGAAGGCGGTCCGGACGAGGCTGATCTGAAATTAAAGCTGCGCGAAGAACTTGAGCGCCATCGAGAGCGGGAAACGCGTCTGGGCCTGACCCTGGCCGGACCGCACCGGGATGACCCGCGATTTCTCCTCGACGGGCGTTCGCTTCGCCTGTTCGGTTCCCAGGGCCAGCAGCGTTCTTTCGTTCTGGCCTTTAAAACGGCTCAGATTATGGATATCGAAGTCCGTACCGGCGAGCCCCCGATTCTGCTGCTCGACGATATGACCAGCGAACTGGACCGGCGTCGCCAGGGCTTTTTTTTTCGCTTTCTGCTGGAGCGCCGCGGCCAGGTTTTTATAACCACGACGGACATTCAGCCACTGATCAACGAAGGAATCCGCCAGGCCAGGTTTTTCCGGATCCAGGACGGGGCCCTTCAGCAAGACAGTCGAGAATGAGGTTTTTATGACGGAAAAAACGGAAAAGCAATATGGTGCCGACAGCATAAAGGTTCTTGAGGGCCTGGCGGCGGTGAGAAAAAGACCGGCCATGTATATCGGCTCCACCGGGGTCAATGGTCTGCACCATCTGGTCTATGAGGTGGTGGACAATTCCATCGATGAAGCTTTGGCCGGTTACTGCGACGAAGTCAACGTGACCATCCATGTGGACGGTTCGGTGACCGTGGAGGACAACGGGCGCGGCATCCCGGTGNNCACGCCGGCGGCAAATTCGACAGCGATTCCTACAAGGTCTCGGGCGGTCTCCACGGCGTCGGGGTATCGGTGGTCAATGCACTTTCCCATCGCCTGGAGTTGGAAATCCGCCGCGATCGCAAGATTTACCGGCAGAGCTACGAGCGCGGCATTCCGATGACCCCACTGCGCGAAGAGGGGGAAACCAAGCGGCGGGGAACCAAAATCACCTTCTGGCCAGATGGCGATATTTTCGAAACTACCGAGTTTTCCTTTGAAACCCTGTCCCAGCGTCTGCGCGAGCTGGCGTTTTTGAACGGCGGGGTGCGCATCAACATCGCCGACGAACGTTCTGAGAAAAAACACGAGTTTCACTACGAGGGCGGAATCGTCTCCTTCGTCGAATATCTCAACCGGGCCAAAACGCCGATTCATCCAGCGCCGATCTACTTCCAGGGAACCAAGGAAGGGGTCGATATCGAGGTCGCCATCCAGTACAACGACGGCTACG
>NPIE01005430.1_pt2 | contig 18321 bp, 13 predicted proteins | sample 8637661 | NCBI WGS metagenome assembly NPIE01 (sample SAMN07420842, study PRJNA396082) | bioreactor metagenome | isolation source: sample BA12 brine-fed electro-methanogenic bioreactor BA | place: Japan: Kochi | collected 2016-12-09
ATCTAAGTTTTGCAAAAGGCTCAACCGTTTAATTGCCTGCGGCGGCAGGTCATCATGCCATGCGATAATTAGGCGCTTCCTTGGTAATGATAACATCATGGACATGGGATTCGCGCAATCCCGCCGACGAGATGCGGACGAAACGGGCCTTGGTCTGCAACTCGGCAATGGTCGCCGCACCGACATAGCCCATGCCCGAGCGCAGACCGCCGAGTAATTGATAGAGAACACTGGCAAGCGGTCCACGATACGGCACTTTACCCTCTATACCTTCCGGGACCAGTTTCGCCGCGGCCTCTACTTCGGCCTGAAAATAACGGTCCGAGGAACCGCGGGCCATGGCCCCGAGCGAGCCCATCCCCCGATACCCCTTATAGGTGCGCCCCTGGTAGAGAAACGTTTCACCCGGTGTCTCGTCGGTTCCGGCGAACAGGCTGCCGATCATCACCGTCGACGCCCCGGCGCCGATCGCTTTGGCCAGATCGCCGGAGTGCTTGATGCCGCCGTCGGCAATCACCGGTATATCGTGAGCGGCAGCCACCTTGACGCAATGCTTCAGGGCCGTGAACTGCGGGACCCCGACGCCGGCAACGATTCTGGTGGTACAGATCGAACCGGGCCCGACGCCGACCTTGACGGCGCTGGCGCCGGCCTTGATCAGGTCTTCAACCGCCTCAGCTGTGGCGATGTTGCCGGCAACGATCTCAAGATCGGGAAAGGCCCCGCGAATCGCCTGCAGCGTCCGCACCACGCCGTTGGAATGGCCGTGGGCCGAATCAAGGACTACCACGTCGACGCCGGCCTTTATCAGCCGTTCGACATGGGCCTCGCAGTTCGGTCCGACGCCGATGGCGGCCCCGACGATCAGCCGGCCGAACTCGTCCTTGGCCGAGTTGGGATATTTCTTTATTTTTTCCAAGTCCTTGATAGTGATTAACCCCTTGAGATTGCCATCGTCGTCGACGACCAGCAATTTCTCGATGCGGTGCTCATGGAGCAGGGCTTTGGAATGCTCCAGGGTGATACCGGCTTTGGCGGTCACCAGGTTCTTGCTGGTCATCACGTCGGAAACTCTGAGATCGGCATCGGAGACGAAGCGCAGATCGCGGTTGGTAACGATTCCGACCAGCTTGCCTTCATGGAGGACCGGCAGGCCGGAAATCTTGTAGCGGCTCATGATGTCCTGGACCTCGGCCACCGACTGGTCCTGGTGGACGACGATCGGATCGGTAATCATTCCCGATTCCGACTTCTTGACCCGTTCTACCTCCTGCGCCTGACTTTCGATCCCCATATTCTTGTGAATGATGCCAAGCCCGCCCTCGCGGGCCATGGTGATCGCCGTCGCTGACTCAGTGACCGTATCCATCGCGGCGCTGATCAGTGGACAATTAAGCCTGATCTTTCGAGTCAAGCGGGTCGCCAGGGATACTTCGTTGGGCAGTACAGCGGATGCTGCCGGCACGAGCAAAAGATCATCGAAAGTTAGTGCCATTTCATAACTATCTGGTAACATAGGTCACTCCTTTGCCGGCAAATCCTGCCAACCATCTGAAAAGTTAAGAATTATTGCGCAGCGAACAACCGATACTTATATTCTGCCCATGACTGTCACCATCCGGGGTCCGCGCCCCGTTCGAGCATCAATCCATTCAGATAACGCTCTGAAAATCTTCAGAACCCGGACGACGATTGCTGTCGACACCATATCATGATCATCGAAATCAACCCGCACAACCCGCAGCCCCGCATGATCAAACAAGTCGTCGAATCGATCAGGCATGGGGCCGTTATCTGCTATCCCACCGACACCGGTTATGGGATCGGCTGTGACATCTTCAACCCGAAAGCAATCCGCCGAATCGAATTGCTCAAGCGAAGACCGCACCACAAGCCGTTCTCCTTTATGTGTTCCGATCTGAAAAACATCAGCGAATATGCTCACGTATCAAATACAGCCTATCGCCTGCTGAGGAAAAACCTGCCGGGTCCGTTCACGTTCGTCCTGCCGGGCACGAAACTCGTTCCCAAGGTCATGACCACCCGCCAGAAAACCGTCGGCATCAGGGTTCCGGAGAATGCAATTTGCCGATCACTCATCGAAGAACTCGGTTCCCCGATCATCACCACCAGCATCCCGGTCAGCGACGATGTACCGGTGCCCGCCGAGGCCTATGAAATCGAGGAGTTGATCGGCAATCGGGTCGACCTGATCATCGACGGCGGCCCGGTGTACCCGGATCCCTCATCGATCATCGCGCTGACCGGCGACGTTCCGGAGATTCTCAGGGTGGGCAAGGGCGACGTTACTCCCTTCCGCTGATCAGCGCGTCTTTCAGTGACTTACTCATGGTGAAGTGGATGGTCTTCCGCTCACCGATATCCATGATCTTACCGGTTCGTGGATTCTTGGTCTGCCGGGCCTTCCGGCTCCGCGTGGAAAAGCTGCCGAACCCGCGCAACTCCACCCGTCGACCGCCGGTGAGCGCAGTGGCCATGGTATCCAAAATGGTATCGACCGCCACAAGAACATCCTGTTTCTGAATCGAAAGATCACTGCTGATCTGATCGACAATCTCTTTTTTCAACATGTTCATCTATCGTCTCAACTCCTCGCACCTTCATGCCGGAGACAACGGTGAGGCCGCCCCCGGAGCGCATTGACCTATATAAAAAAAGGTTGCTCTGCCGATCGTTACGGCAAAACAACCTTTCCCTTCAAACACGGCCGGCAGAAAGGTTATTCTTCCGACTTGTTGCCCCCTTCCGCTGCGGCCTTCAACAGGTCGCCGAACGTGGCAGGCGCCGCCTCGGCGATTTCCGCCTCGGCCTTCTTGATTTTCTGCACGGCCTCCGCCTCCCCCTCGTCCTCGAGGGTCTTCACCGACAGGCCGATCTTGCGATCCTTGGCCGATACGTTGATCACGATGGCCTTGAGGACATCGCCGATCTTATAGAATTCAGCCGGGCTCTTGACCTTGTCTTTGGGAATTTCAGACACGTGAACGAGCCCTTCAATACCCTCTTCCAGCTTAACGAAAACACCAAAATCGGTGACGTTGGTGATCTCACCCTCGACAACGGTGCCGGACGGATAGTTGTTGTATGCGGTCTGCCACGGATCAGGCGTCAACTGCTTGACGCCGAGTGAAAATCGTTCGTTTTCCTTATCGATCTTCAAAACGACCGCCTGGATGGTATCGCCCTTGGCATACTTCTCGGCCGGGTGTTTGATCCGCTCGGTCCAGGACAGATCGGATACATGAATGAGTCCGTCGATCCCTTCCTCGATGCCGATGAATACACCAAAATCGGTGATATTCTTGATTTTCCCTTCGATAATCGCGCCGACCGGATAACTCTCGATAACCATATCCCACGGATTGGGCTGCAATTGCTTCATGCCCAGCGAGATCCGTTTGGTCTCCGGTTCGATATTGAGCACCATGACCTCGATCGGATCGCCGACGGTCACCATTTTGGAGGGATGCCGCGGCTTCTTCGACCAGGTCATCTCGGATACGTGGATCAGGCCTTCGACACCTTCTTCGAGCTCGACAAAGACACCGTAATCGGTGATCGAAACAACCTTGCCGGCCGCTTTTTCGCCGACCGGATAGCGGTCGGTCACCGTCTCCCACGGATCCTCGCGCAACTGCTTGATGCCCAGGGACACGCGATCGTTGGTTCGATCGTATTTAAGGACCTTGACATCGACTTCCTGGCCGACCTTGTACAGTTTGGCCGGGTGCGACACACGCCCCCAGCTCAGGTCGGTGATATGGCACAGGCCGTCCATGCCGCCCATATCGATAAACAGGCCGTAATCGGTGATATTGGTGATCGAACCGGTGATAATCTGGCCTTCTTCCAAACGGGAACGCATTTCCTCACGCAGTTTGTTGCGTTCTTCCTCGAGGATGGCCCGCCGGGAAATAACGACGTTATTGCGTTTGCGATTGAATTTGAGGATCTTGAAATCAAACGACTGACCGATCAGCGCATCGAGATCCTTGACCGGTCGCAGGTCGATCTGCGAATAAGGAAGAAAAGCGGGCACACCGATGTCGACGGACATACCGCCCTTGACCCGGCTGTCGATCCGGCCCTGAATGGTACCGTCCGCCTCCTGGATCTTGGCGATATCCTCCCAGACTTTGATGGCGATCGCCTTTTCCCGGGACAGAAGCAGGCCCCCTTCGTCCTTGCGGCGTTCGACAAAGACCTCGACCGTGTCGCCGACTTTCAGTTCACCGACATCGTCGTGGCGGAACTCGGATTTCGGGATGTAGCTCTCCGCCTTGTCTCCGACATCGACGAGGTAGCATTCATCATCTTCGCCGATAATCATTCCCTGGGTGACGTTGCCGACTTCAACAACCGTATTGTTCTCTTCCATCTCGAAGAGCTCGGCAAAACTCAGCTCTTCACTTCCCGCCTGATTTTCCTGGTTAAATTCGTCTGTCATGGGTTCAACTCGCGGTACAGTCGAAACTGTACTGGTTTTCGGGTTAACACTTTGCCTGCCGGAGCAGACGCCTCAAAAACGAGAAGGGGCTCACCCATGCAACGGTCAGCCCGATCAAGTGAATTTCACTTTATAGCACAAAAACAGCGGAGCGACAAGCCCTTGTTCCGGACACTGAACACAAATCACCGTTGATTTCCCTCACCCGTCCGGTCGGTCGATTTCCGGCGCGGCTTCCGGCGTCTCTTGGCCGGTCGCTGGCGTGCCTCCGTTCGCGGTGGCACCGGGGTCAGCAGGTCCTCCTCCGGTTCGAGGCAGGGCAGTGGCCGCCCGGTAAACTCCTCGATATCGGGAATGACGAACGAGCCTTTTTCACAAGCAAAGCTGACGGCCACCCCCTTGGCCCCGGCCCGGCCGGTGCGACCTATCCGGTGGACATAGTTCTCCGGTTCCTCGGGCAGAGTGTAGTTGACGACGTAGATGATGTCATCGACGTGGATCCCCCGACCGGCCACATCCGTTGCCACCATCACCCGGGTGCTGCCGGAACGGAAGGCCTCCAGCCGACTGAGCCGCTTCGGCTGGGGTACGTCGCCGGTAAGCAGCAGACTGTCGATGCCGTGATCGCCGAGCCGATCGGCAAGCCGGGCGGCATCGCTCTTCATGTTTTCGAATATGAGGATCCGTCCGTCCGGACAGCTCTTGATCAGGTTATACAGCAGTCCGAACTTCTCTTCGGCGGTGGTCAGATAGACCCGCTGAGCGATCTTGTCAACGGACACGCTTTGTTCTCCGGCCTCATGGGAGACCGGGTTGCGGCACCAGCGGTCGGCCAGGCGCCTGACGTCATCGGAGATGGTCGCGGAAAACAACATGGTCTGCCGCTTATCCCGATCCGGCAATTGTGACAGGATACGCCTGACGTCGGGCAGAAACCCCATGTCGAGCATCCGGTCTGCCTCATCGATGACCAGCGTCGTGCAGCGGTCGAAAACCAATACCCGGCGTCGCAGGAAATCGAGCAATCGTCCCGGAGTGGCAACAACCATGTCCGTGCGTCGGGAGCGCAATTCCTCTTCCTGGGCCCTGAGATTCGAGCCGCCGTAAACGGCGGCGAGTTGCAGCGGTGCGTGGGCCCCGAGGGCCTGGCCTTCCTTGACGATCTGGATCACCAGCTCTCTCGTCGGGGCGATGACCAGAGCCCGGGGGTGCCCCGGCGGTGGCAGCCGCTGCTGATCCTGAAGCAGACGACAGAATACCCCGATCAGGAAGACCGCCGTTTTACCGGTGCCGGTCTGGGCCCTGGCGATCAGATCCCTGCCGGTCAGTACGGTCGGCAGGCCCTGCTGCTGGATCGGGGTGCAATAGCGAAAATTCTGTTCGGCAATGCCGCGCATGACCCGCGGGTCAATGGCAAAATCGTGAAACCGGCTCTTGCCGGGCAGTGGATCGACGACAAAATCATCGACACTCCACTCCGGCTCTGACGTCTCCTGTCCGCGGCGCCGCCTCCGGCTTGTGGTCGCAGCCGGTTCGGCCGGCCGCGGCGCAGGATCGATCGCCTCCTCCCGCCCGGCCGCGGCGGGTGACACCTCAGGTGACGGAGCTGCCTCCGGAGCGATCGGGGCCGAGCCCTTTTCTTGCTTTTTCCCGCCGGAACGCGAGAGGCGGTGATAGACGGTCGTCGAGGAGTTGGCCAGGCGATTGAGCCGTTTCGCCGCAGAGCCGAGCAGACGATGGACGCGTTTCAGCATGCCGGACGGTTCCCGATCCGTCTCATCGGCCGGCGGTCAAGGCGGTACGCGCAGTTTGTTGCTTCAGGAGCGAGCCGCAGCACCGTCCGGGCGGACGGAAAGCCGATCTCACATCGTTTACTACTGATTGCATCAGATGATTGGTAACCCGGCATGATCGTTATTTTCTCTGTACCTTCAGTTCTTCCATATACGGCCCGAACAACTCTTCATAGTCGGGTATGGATTTGCGGAGAATGACCCCGAAATAGGGAGTGTCCTTCTCGTTGACCACCAGGTTGGCCGATTCCGCCAAGGCCTGGATGTTGTAGAACGTCTTGAACTCGGGGCCGATGAGCACATAAAAAATGTATCGACGACGAGCCATGTTCATCGCACACATGAAGCGGTGAAACCCGTTATCGGCCAGGCGGTCCCCGGTGAAGCCCGAATGCAGGACGATACTCGAATAGTTGAAAAATTGCATCCGCTCAAGTGCATGGTCCGTATCCATTGCCGTTTCCGCCCGGTAGCCGAGTCCGGTCAAGGCCTTGACCACCTGCTCGCGACCGGGGCCCTCCGGCATCAGAACCATCGACTGCGGGATATCTGAGACGATCTCGTCTTCCTCGAAGATACCGTCTTCGAGCCACGACGTATCGGGCGGCTCCGGCGGTTTGATCCGTTTGGCGACAAACGGCTGCTGCATCTGCTGCCCGGACGATGAGGCCGCCTTGTCGAGCAGTTCTCTGCCGAGCACTATCTGTTCCCCGCATTGCAGGCATTTCATGCGCAAACTGGAACCGGGCTGCAGGCTCTTCAGGCTCGCTTCCAGTTTGGCATTCGTTTTGTGCGCTTTGCCGCAGGCTTTGCAAACAATCTTCATGGCGCTCACCTGGTCACTGGTTTATGGAAATCTTGAGCGAAATTCCGATTTTCTCAAGCTCTCCTTATGTCGTTGGCGCCGGCCGCCGCACTTCGATACGCGGGCCGGTCAAAAGCCGAATTTTTTCTCCTCTTCCGTCTCTTCCATGGCCAGCCCGGTCAGGCTTGACGTCGCCTCGCCGCGGGCCGCCTTGATCCGGTCGATACCGCGATAGATCTCGTTGCGATACGAGCAATAGGTAATCGCCGTTTCTTCGGTGATCAGCCCCTCGGCGAACAATTCGAGGATATGCTGATCAAACGTGCGCATCTGCAGCGCCGAGCCGGATTTAATGACGTTGTAATAGGTCTTTTCTTCGCTTTCGCCGTTGAGAATCAGATCCTTGACTCGCAGGCTGGTGCAGAGAATCTCCATGGCCGCAATCCGCCCGCCGCCAATGCGCGGCAGCAGTCGCTGACTGACGACCCAGCGGATGGTATCGGCGAGACGGTTTCGGATCTGCGGCTGCTCCTCCTGCTCGAACATACCGAGCGCACGGTTGATCGCCTGGCCGGCATCGATGGTATGCAGTGTGGACAGGACGAGATGTCCGGTCTCCGCAGCGGTCAGGCCGATCTCCATGGTTTCCCGATCGCGCATCTCACCGACCAGAATGACTTTTGGCGCCTGTCGCAGGGCTGCTCGCATACCCATCGCAAAGTTGCTGAAATCGTTACCGAGTTCCCGCTGGTTGAAGGTTGCCTTGCGATGCTCGTGGACATATTCGATGGGATCTTCCAAGGTCACTATGTGGACCGATCGCTCTTCGTTGATCCTGTTGAGCAGCGCGGCCAGCGATGTCGTTTTACCAGTCCCGGTGGCGCCGGTAAAAATGATCAGCCCGTTGAGTTCCCGGGCCATTTTGGCAAAAGCCGGCGGGAAATTCATGCCTTCGATGCTCGGCACCTTGGTCTCGAGCCTCCTGAGCACTGTCGTGATGTAGCCTTTCTGGGTAAAAATGTTCACCCGGAAACGGGCCGTGTCGCTAAGTGCATAGGAAAGGTCGCAAGAGCCGTTGGTCACCAGGTCGGCAAGCAGACGCTTGTTCTTGCCGATCAGGTTCAGCGCAAACACCTCGGTCTGAAACGGGGTCAACTCTTTAATCGGCGGCTCTACCTCGACCGGAACAAGCACACCGGCCGACTCGACCTGCAGGGTTTTGCCGACGGTGATATTGAGGTCTGAAACATTGGGGTGGGCCTCCAACAAGGCGGTAATCCAATAATCGATCTCAGTCTTCTTCATGACAATCTCCTGGAAATAGATCCGCAACCATCAGGTATCGTTGTATACTGCTACAAATTGCAGAAAAAGTACAATCATTTTCACCCGATCCTTCCCTGCCGGAGCGAGCCTGCGGTACTCCGGCAACCGGCAGCGGTGCGCGTGCCTGCCGAACCTGTCCCGGATTGTCGCATATCATGCGGAAAACTGTTGCCTTCTCGGGAGTAATCGTTACCTTATGGTCGGTCGATAATGATTATCAACGGAATCATTTGCAAAAGGCTCAATGGGTATCGTTGACAGCGGTAATCGCCGAGCCGTTTTCCTGCTCTTGGCTTTTGTCCCGCTTCTTGCTACTATCTATTGTTATCCATGAGAGCCATTTGCAAAACAATCTTTTCGCCCAAACTCTGCGTTATGCTCAAAATTTTATCCTCNNAATCCAAGTTTTGCAAAAGGCTCATGACAGTGACGATACCGTTTTTGAACCGACCGGCCGGCGCCCCAGGCCGATCATCGCCACCAACCGCGAGCAGCTCACCGTGAAGCCGACGAATATCAAGAACCCCGAGTATTTCCACAAAGTAATCGACTGCCAATTCGCCTGTCCCGCACATACGGCGGTACCCGAATATATTCGCCTGATCCTCCACGAACAGTATACCGACGCCTACCTGCTCAACTGGCACTCCAATGTCTTCCCCGGTATTCTCGGCCGGGTCTGCGACCGTCCCTGTGAGCCGGCCTGCCGGCGCGGACGCGTCGAGGAGGACCCGGTGGCCATCTGTCGCCTCAAACGGGTGGCGGCCGATCACCGCGATGACGTCCTGCCGCTGCTCCCACCGGTCCCCCAGGAAAAAAACGGCAAACGCGTGGCCCTGGTCGGTGCCGGCCCGGCCTCATTGACGGTGGCCCGCGATCTCGCCCTGCTCGGCTATGAACTCGATCTCTACGATGATCAGTCCAAGGCCGGCGGCTTCATCCGCAGCCAAATCCCTTCCTTTCGGCTGCCCGAAGAAGTGATCGACACGGAAATGGGCTATATCCTCGACCGAGGCGGCATCACCACCCATTTCAACACCTACGTCGGCGACCTGCAGGATCTCATCGAGCAGGACTACGACGCTGTCTTCGTCGGTACCGGCGCCCCGCGCGGCCGGGATCTGCCCGACCTGCCCGGCCGCAGCGAGGCTGATCAGTTCGTGCACATCGGTATCGACTGGCTGGCCGGTGTCGTCTTTCGTCATGTCGAATCCATTTCCCGGCGGGTGCTGGTACTCGGCGGCGGCAATACCGCCATGGACTGCTGCCGCACCGCCCGACGACTCGGTGGAGAGAACGTCACGGTGGTAGTGCGCAGCCCGCAATCAGAAATGAAAGCCTCGGAGTGGGAGATCGAGGACGCCATGGCCGAGGATATACCGATCATCGACAATCATGTCCCGCTCGAATTCGTGGTCGACGACGGCATCCTGGTCGGTATGCGTTTTGACCGGGTCGAACCCCACTACGACGAAAACGGACGGCGCCGGCTCGTTTCCACCGGGGAAGAACCGGTGTTTTTGCCCTGCGACGAGGTCCTGCTGGCCATCGGCCAGCAAAACGCCTTCCCGTTCATCGCCCCGGGCAGCGCCATTCAGTTCAACGACAAAGGACTGCCGGAGCTCGACCCGAACACCCTGCAGTCCAGCGTTCCTTCGGTTTTTTTCGGCGGCGATGCGGCGTTCGGGCCGGGCAATATTATCATCGCCGTCGAGCACGGTCACCAGGCGGCGATCTCCATCGACCTGTTCTGCCGTGGCGAGGACCTGCATCGGCGACCGGCGCCGGCTGTCTCTCTGGCCGATCAGAAGCTCGGTTTCCATGACTGGATCTACGACAGCCAAGTCATCGAAGACGGCCGTCAGGTGGTGCCCACCGTCGACAAGGCCAAGTCGCTGCGCGACCGGCTTATCGAGGTGGAACTCGGCTTTCCTTCGACTGTCGGCAAGACCGAGGCGAAACGGTGCCTCAATTGCGACGTGCAGACCGTTTTTGACTATGCCCTCTGTATCGAATGCGATGCCTGCGTGGACATCTGCCCGACGACCTGCATCAATTTCACCGACAACGGCGAAGAGGGCGAGCTCCGAGAGCGGCTCCTGGTGCCGGCCCGCAACAAAACCCAGGATCTCTACGTTTCGGAAACCCTGCCGACCGGCAGGGTCATGGTCAAGGACGAGGATGTCTGCCTGCACTGCGGGATGTGCGCCGAACGCTGCCCGACCGCGGCCTGGACAATGGTCAAATTCGTCTATCAATCCGCACTCGCCGGAGACTCATGAAGAAAATCGCCCGTATCAACGATTTCGTCATCCGTTTCGCCAACGTCAACGGCTCCGGATCGGCCAGCGCCAACAATCTCTTTGCCAAGGTCGTCTATCGGCTCGGCGTGCCGGTCAGCCCGAAAAACGTCTTCCCTTCGAACATCCAGGGATTGCCCACCTGGTACGAGGTGCGCGTCAATGAACGGGGCTATCTCGGGCGCCGGGGCGGCGCCGATTTTGTCGTCGCGGTCAACGGCCAGACCATGGAGGAAGATTACCGGATGGTCGAGCCGGGCGGCTATTTCCTCTACGATTCGACCAGACCGCTACCCGAGAGTTTCCGGCGCGACGACCTGACGATCATCGACATCCCACTGACCCGGCTGTGCAACGAAGCCTTCAGCGACAACCGGATCCGCCAGTTGATGAAGAACATCATCTACATCGGCGCGCTCGCCCACCTGCTCGACATCGGTCTCGACCCGGTCGTTGAGGCGGTACAGCGACAATTCGCGAAAAAGCCGAAACTGGCTGAACCAAACGTTACCGCCATCGAGATCGGTTTCCATTATGCCCGTGAACAGCACCGCGATAGCTGCGCACTGTCCATCCGGCCCTCGGCTGTGGTTGGAGACCGAGTCCTGCTCGACGGCAACAGCGCCACGGCACTCGGTGCGCTTTACGCCGGGGCGACGGTTGCCGGCTGGTACCCGATCACCCCGTCGACGTCGGTGATCGAGGCCTTCGAGCGGTTCGCCGGCCGCTACCGAATCGATCCCGATACCGGTCAGCGGCGCTATGCGGTGGTCCAGGCGGAAGACGAGCTGGCGGCGATCGGTATCGCCATCGGCGGCGGCTGGAACGGCGCCCGTTCTTTTACCGCCACATCGGGTCCCGGCGTCTCGCTGATGGCGGAATTTCTCGGCCTGGCCTACTTTGCCGAAATCCCGGTGGTGCTGATCGATGTCCAGCGCAGTGGCCCGAGCACCGGTATGCCCACCCGGACGCAACAGTCTGACCTGCTGGCCTGTGCTTACGCCTCCCACGGCGATACCCGCAATGTATTGCTGGTGCCCGCCGACCCTAACGAGTGTTTTACGATGACCGCCGATGCCTTCGATCTTGCCGATCGGTTGCAGACCCCGGTCATCGTCATGAGCGACCTGGACCTCGGCATGAACGATCATCTCAGCGCACCGCTCAGCTGGCCGGACGAGCGGCGCTATGACCGCGGCAAGGTACTTGGCGCCGACGAGCTTGACCGGCTGGAAAAAAAATGGGGGCGCTATCTCGACATCGACCGGGACGGCATCTGCTACCGCACTCTGCCCGGCACCCACCCTGAGAAAGGCGCCTATGTCACCCGCGGCACCTCGCACACCGAATACGCCGCCTACACCGAGGAGAGCGCCGCTTATGAGCGGGGCATGAAACGGTTGCTCAACAAGTGGGAAACGGCCCGCTGCCTGGTGCCGTTGCCGGAATGCACCATTCGCGACGACCGGGGGAGATGCGCCGTGATCTATTACGGCTCGACGACAGCGGCCGCCCTGGAAGCCCTTGATCGTCTGAGGGAAAGCGGCATCATCCTGAACAGCATGCGCATCAAGGCCTTTCCCTTCCAGAAGGAGGTTTTTGAGTTCATCGACCGCCACGATACGGTCTTCATCATCGAACAGAACCGCGACGCCCAGATGCGCATCCTACTCGCCGGCGAATGCCAGGTAGCGCCGGGCAAACTGAAGCCGGTAACCAATTTCAACGGCCTGCCGATTACCGCCCGGATGATCACCAACCAGATCCACTCCGCCCTGCTTGGCACCAGACAGGCCATCCCCGCCAGCAATCTGGCGGCAGCCCCGGAGGGACTGTCATGAGCTACACACGTCCAACCTTCCGTCACCCCGAGGCCCACAAGAATCAGCTCGGCTACACGCGCACGGCCTACGAAGGGTCGATCTCGACCCTGTGCGCCGGCTGCGGCCACGACTCCATCGTCAGCAGCATCATTACCGCATTTTTCGAGATGTCGATCGAGCCCCACCGGATCGTCAAACTGTCCGGCATCGGCTGTTCATCGAAAACTCCGGCCTATTTCCTGAACCGCTCACACGGATTCAACTCGGTACACGGCCGGATGCCGTCGGTGGCCACCGGAGCCAACATGGCCAACCGCGAACTGATCTACCTGGGTGTCTCCGGGGACGGTGATACCGCTTCCATCGGCATGGGCCAATTTACCCATGTCGTCCGCCGCAACCTGGACATGGTCTACATCGTCATGAACAACGGTTGCTACGGCCTGACCAAAGGGCAGGATTCGGCGACTGCCGACAAGGGCTCGAAAAGCCGGAAAGGCGACCCGGTGGCACTGGAATCGATCGATCTCTGCGAGCTGGCCCTCGGCCTCGGAGCCGGCTTTGTTGCCCGCGGCTTCTCCGGGGACAAGAAACAACTGGTACCGATGCTCAAGGCAGCGATCGCCCATAAAGGACTGGCGTTCGTCGACGTCGTCTCCCCTTGCGTCACCTTCAACAATGCGCCGACATCGACGAAGAGCTATTCCTGGGTCCGAGAGCACATGGAAATCACCAACACCTTCGACTTCATCCCGCTCCGCCAGGAAATCACCACCGACTACCCGCACGGTTCGAGTATCCCGGTGACCCTGCACGACGGCTCGATGATCAGCCTCTACAAGCGGGAAGACAAGGAAATCATTACCAACAGGCAAGAGGCGATCAATGCGCTCCTGCAGGCCAGGAGCGCATCCCAGGTACTAACCGGCATTCTGTTTCTCAATCCCGACAGCAGCGACTTTCACGATATCAACAACACGATCGCAACACCGCTCAACCGGCTTGGAGAGAAAGAGCTCTGCCCGGGCAACGATATCCTGCAAGCCTTCAACGATAGCCTCCGCTAACCCCGTACAGCCGGAGTTGCACGCTCCGGCTGCAGGTCCGTTCTTCGCTGTTGAATTATCGTCAGGACACGGCTACCATACGTGCGGATCGAGCACGGTGCGGCCGGAATACGCGCCGGACAGATCGGTGCATCACTGACCGGCCGGCAGGTTCCCGCCTCCGAGCCACCGGGCTGTTCGGTACGATATGGCGTCCACCCGCACCCAAAAGGTGAATTGATGGCAGTGCATAAACGAAGTGACCTCGGCGCCATCCTCGACGAGATCACTGGCGGTGCCCCGAAACAGACCTATCTCTGCTGCGGCGAACGATACCTCTGCCGGCAAGCGGCCGCCTCCATCGAGCAGGCCTTCCTCGAGCACGGCGGCGGTACCAGCCACGCCATCGACGGCGCGGCTGAAGACCCGGCCCGGATCCTCTCCCGTCTGCAGAGTCTGAGTTTACTGCCGGGTTGGCAGATCTACCGGGTCAGCGACAGCCGGCTCTTTCTCTCCCGGGCCGTCGGCCCGGAGCTCTGGGATAAGGCTCATAAAGCCCACCAGGACAACAAGACAGAGAGCAGTGCCCGTTATCTGGCGCAACTGCTCGCCCTTGCCGCGTTGACCGACGAACAGCCGGGCATCTTCACGGCGCTGTCCGAGCAGCAATGGCAGAACGCTTTCGGCTTTTCGCGACCGGCCGACAATCCGGCCTGGGCTGATGAAATTCTCGCCCGACACCGTCCGTCGGCCCCGGCCGGAAGCGGTGATGCCACCGAGCGGCTGATCACGGCCATCGAAAACGGCCTGCCCGGTCGCAATATCCTGCTGCTGCTCGCGGAAACCGTAGACAAACGCAAGCGGCTTTATAACGCCATCAAGAAACATGGTCAGGTAATCGACTGCAGCATCGCCGAAGGCGCTTCGCGGGCAGCCCAGGATCAGCAGAAAGGAATCGTCAGGGAGTTGGCCGCGGCCACGCTGAAAGAATTGGGCAAGACTATCGAACCGCAGGTTCTCGAACAACTCTTCGAACGCATTGGCTGTCATCCCGTTGCGGTGGTCAGGGAGGTGGAGAAGCTGGCGCTCTTTGCCGACGAACGCACCCGGATCACCGGAGCCGATCTGGACCTGCTGATCGGCCGTACCAGGGAAGAAGCGGTATTCGAATTAAGCGAAGCCGTGGCCGCCCGCAACACGTCACAGGCGTTGATTATCCTGCATCATCTGCTGCGTGACGGCATTCACGCGCTGGCCATCATTGCCACCCTGCGTAACTTTTTGCGCCGCCTGCTCATTTTCAAATCCCTGCAACTCCTGCCGCAACCGGCCTGGAGCCGCTCGATGAGCAGCTCCCAGTTTCAAAGCAACTACCTGCCGGCCCTCAAGGATGGTGGCCGGTGGCCGGAGCTGCTCACCGGGCACCCATACGCTCTGTTCATGAGCTTCAGTAAGGCCGCGGACTGGTCGCTACCGACCCTGAAGCACGGACTGACGCGTCTGCTGGAAGCGGAGTTCAGAATCAAAGGGGCGCCGCTGCCGGCGCATATCATCCTTGAGGAGATGCTCGTCACAATAACGGCAGCGGCCTCGCTGCGTCCGCCGACGAGATGATCTGTTGAAAAGCGTTTGATCGGGATTATTGTTAGTTCAGATATTAGGGGAGCTTGAAAAATTCGGAATTTCGTTCAAGATCGAGGCGCGCAAGATAATTTTACCGCAGGCATATTAAAGATATTCCGAGGATAAAATTATCTTGCGCAACGATGAGATTGGGCGAAATGACAATTTTTCAAGGTTCCCATTACAAAGTCGTAACCGGAAGAATCGAGACGAGACGAAAAACGAGATGGGAGACAGGAAAGGGGAACTGCACGGGTCGATACTGACCGAAGACACCGTTGAAACCAAGGAGCCGCCGTTTTACAAAGTGCTCCTGCACAATGACGATTACACGACCATGGAATTCGTGGTTTCAATTCTGGAGAACATCTTCCAGAAATCGAAACAGGAAGCAACCCGGATCATGCTCAGCGTCCACACCGAAGGAGTCGGTGTGGCCGGCGTGTACACCCGGGAGATCTGCGAGACCAAGATTGCCATCGTCCATGAACTGGCCAAGAAAAACGAATTTCCACTGCGCTGCAGCATGGAAAAAGATTAGCCGTACACCTCCACGACCAGCGAGTAGCACCTTATGCTAAGTAAAACGCTAGAAGCATCATTGATCAGGGCCATCAAGGAAGCCAAGCTGCACAACCATGAGTTCGTCACCGTCGAACACATGCTCTACGGACTTCTCTACGATGAACTGACCACCTATATCATCCGGGAGTGCGGCGGTTCGGTGGAAACACTGAAACAGCGGCTCGAGTCATTCCTGTCCACGGAGATTCCGACCATCTCCGCCGCCACCGGTGGTGATCCGACCCAGACCATCGCCTTTAACCGCGTACTCCAGCGGGCCGTGGCCCACGTCCAAAGCTGCGGCAAAAAAGAAGTCGACTCCGGTGATGTCCTGGTGGCTATCTTCTCCGAAACCGAATCCCATGCCGTCTACTTTCTCAGCTCGGTTGGAGTCGGCCGGATGGCCGTGGTCAACCTGATCACCCATGAACTTCCGGAGGGGCTGCAGCAGGAACCACTGCCTCACCCGCCACCGGACCCCCGGCAACAGCCACAGACCGGCAAGAACGACAAGGAAGACCGAGCCCTGGCCGATTTCACGATCAATTACGCCCGGCTTGCCGAAGAAGGGAAAATCGATCCGTTGATCGGCCGCTACGAAGAAATAAACCGGATGATGCAGGTCCTCTGCCGGCGCAAAAAAAACAACCCGCTGCTGGTTGGAGAACCTGGCGTTGGCAAGACCGCGATGGCGGAAGGTTTGGCGCTACGAATCCACGAGGACAAAATGGCCCGGGCCCGCGGGGAGAATGCACTGGTGCCCCAGCTGCTGCAGGATGTCGAGATCTACCAGCTGGACATGGGAACCCTGGTAGCCGGCACCAAATACCGCGGTGACTTCGAAAAACGGCTCAAAGGTGTGGTGGCGGCCATTGAGAAGAAGGAGAACGCTATCCTGTTCATCGACGAGATGCACACCATCGTCGGTGCCGGCGCCACCAGCGGCGGCTCGATGGATGCCTCGAACCTGCTGAAACCGGCACTGCAATCGGGCATTCTGCGCTGCATCGGCTCGACCACCTACGAGGAGTACAAGAATCAGATCGAAAAGGATCGGGCGCTATCTCGCCGTTTCCAGAAAATCGATATCGAAGAACCGTCGGTCGACGACTCGGTGAAAATTCTGCGCGGCCTTCAATCCCGGTATGAAGAGCACCATCATATCCGCTACTCAAAGGCGGCCGTCCGGGCCATGGCGGAACTCTCCGATCGCTACCTCAACGAGCGTTTCCTGCCCGACAAGGCCATCGACGTGATGGACGAAGTCGGTTCCCTCTTCCGGCTTGAAGACCGCCAGAACACCATCGTCAAGGTACCCGACGTCGAACGGGTCGTCTCCCGGATCGCCCGCATTCCGGCACGGACCAGAAAAGCCGCCGATATGGAATCGCTCCGAGTGCTTGACACAACCTTAAAATCGGTCATCTTCGGCCAAGACCCGGCCATCGACGCGATTGTCCAGGCGGTCAAACGCTCCCGGGCCGGTCTCGGCAATCCCGATTCGCCGACCGGCAGTTTTCTCTTCGCCGGCCCGACCGGCGTCGGCAAGACCGAAGTGGCCCGCCAGTTGGCCAGAGTGCTGGCGGTTCATTTCGAGCGTTTCGACATGTCGGAATATATGGAGAAACACGCGGTTGCCCGGCTGATCGGGGCCCCTCCGGGCTATGTCGGCTTCGACCAGGGCGGCCTGCTCACCGAGGCCATTCGCAAACACCCCTACTCGGTACTGCTGCTCGACGAGATCGAAAAAGCGCACATGGACATCTTCTCCATTCTACTGCAGGTCATGGACCATTCGACACTAACCGACAATTCGGGGCGCAAGGCCGATTTCCGCAACGTGATCATCATCATGACCACCAACGCCGGCGCCCGGGAGCTGGCAGCCAATGCGATTGGTTTCGTCGGTGACAAAACCAAAAAGGGCAGCAACAAGGCGGTGGAAAAACTGTTTTCACCGGAGTTCCGCAACCGTCTCGACGGCATCATCACGTTTAGTGCCCTGAACGGCGATGCGATGCAACAGGTGGTAGACAAGCTGATCGGCGAACTCGAGACGCAGCTCTCCGAAAAACGAGTCAAGATCGAACTGACCTCCGTGGCCCGGGAATGGCTCGCGACCAAGGGGTACGACCCGGATTACGGCGCCCGCCCGCTGCGTCGGCTGATTATGCGTGAGATCGGTGATGTGTTGGCTGAAAAAATTCTGTTCGGCGAACTGGCCCGCGGCGGCCTGGTAAAAATCGGTATTCGCAGCGACGCTTTACACTTTACCTATAACCCCTGACGGGGCGTCGCAACGACGATGAAAATCGGCGCCGTGGTCGGAAGATCCGGTTAGTGAAAGTGAGCGGGGGACAGGTTAAAACCTGTCCCGCCGATTTTCGTAAGAACCCTGACGCGAACCGTAAACCAATCTTTTCCCGTGAGGTACCGATGACCGATTGTTTGTTCTGCAAAATCATTGCCGGCGACATCCCGGCCGAGACCCTTTACCAGGACGACGATATCCTGGCATTCCGGGATATCTCCCCCCAGGCTCCCCAGCATTTCCTGATCATCCCGAAAAAACA